>Ga0114957_1000687_pt1 | contig 41893 bp, 36 predicted proteins | sample BantaG_FD_87175 | JGI IMG/M metagenome (GOLD analysis project Ga0114957, IMG submission 87175) | Marine algal microbial communities from Bantry Bay, Ireland - BantryBay_4 metaG | ecosystem: Host-associated > Algae > Red algae > Unclassified | place: Bantry Bay, Ireland | collected 2014-11-21
AACTAACTTATACCCCCCTAAATCCACCAAATCCTCACGTTTTTCAAACGCTACTGATTCAAAAACGGATTATTCGCCTTCTCATGACCGATCGTTGTTGAAAGTCCATGCCCTGAATAAACAACAACATCATCTCCTAGAGGAAATAATTTCTCTTTGATATTTTTGATCAATTGGTCGTAGTTGCCACCAGGTAAATCTGTCCGCCCAATGCTGTTTTGGAATAATACATCTCCAGCAATGAGCTGTTTTGAATCTCGATGAAAAAATGAAAGGCTTGCAGGTGAATGTCCAGGCGTAAAATAAGTTTCCAGTGTGGTCTCGCCCCATTGAATCTTATCTCCTTCTTCAATATATTTAGCTATAGGGGGTGAATCGTCATAAGCGATGCCATACATCTGAGCAGCTTTTTTAGAATAATCCAAAACCACTGCTTCGCCAGCATGAGCCTCTAGTGGCAATTTCCATTTGTTACTGACATAGTCATTGCCTAGAATGTGGTCGATGTGACAATGAGTGTTGATTAATCTTACTGGCGTAAGACTTTCTCCTTCGATATAATCTGTGAGAGCTTTTCGTTCTTCCGAAGTAGAACAGCCTGGATCTAAAATCACACACGTATTAGAGCCATCTGACAAGACGTATGTATTTTCTTGAAACGCATTAAATGTAAACATCTTAACATTCATATGGCTAAGATACTGCTGCTAGTGCACAACATAAAATTGTACAAGAATTATACGTATCCTGCACCAAAGCTGAAATAATTTAATTCAGCGCTTGCCGTCCAGAACCTGCTGTGCAGACCTTAAGTTTATCATCAACACTATCAAAATACATAAGTCCTACTTCAACAGGAGTATTACACATACTTGGTTGTGGCATTGGCTCTAATTTAGCTGATTGTGAATGTGCAAAGTCCCATTAATTTTTAATAGATCGTTATCAAATTCTCTATAAATCAGAGGACTACTATCAGTAATTTGATCATTTGATGCGATTACCAATTTATTACTGTCTTCAACACTCAAAAATTGCCTGCTACATATCCTATGACAACATTATTGCTACCAGTGGATAGACCTGCACTTAAAAAAGCCGGCCCAGCACCTTGTCCTACAATGACATTATTACTACGAGCTTCTGTAGACCTACCAGCATTTTCACCAATCATTACATTTCCATTACCAGTTGTTAATGCGGTTCCACTAACTTTACATACAAGTGTGTTATTAAGTCCAATCGTAATCTCGCTACCTGAACTATAGCCAAGAATTGTGTTGCCTCCATTCCCCATTATGATGTTCTAGCCTGAATCTGACCCAAGTATTGTATTGTCACGCGATGTAGTAATAGAGTTGCCTGAATTATGACCGATAATGGTATTGGCACTAGCACTTAACCTTGCAGCAATACCTGCATCTTCACCTATGTATACTGAACTGAATCCATAATTTAAATTCAATCTTCCTTCAATTTTTGCATCGAACTTTTCTACTTCTAAACCATAGTTGTACTGGCAAAAACAAATAGTCATATAAAATAAAAATAGCGTCGTAAATAAAAATTTCATAGGTAGTGATGTTTGATTATAAAATGTTCTCTGGCAAGATAGTCACGACTTGTGTCAATAACTAATCTGTAAAGTTTCAACCAACTATAACCACATATGCGACAAATTACTTAAAAAAAACTTAGCCTATTTGTACGTTGTTTAGCTCATAATAGCGATAGCGCATCCTATTCTTTGTCATATTTAATTCAAAATAAGTCCTATTAGAGCTGTTTAAGGTGTTTGATTACCATTGTTGTTTTGAAAACAAGTTGGATTTTGTAAATTGAAGTTATGAGGAAGCTGCTTCTTTTCATTGGTCTGGCGATGTTTGTCCTTTTGGATAACCTGAACAGCCAATCCATCGCTACAGAATTTGGCAAAAATCGGGTGCAGTATCATGATGCTTATCACAAATGGTGGACATACGAAACTGAAAATTTCATAACCTACTGGTATGGGAAAGGAAAGAATATCGGTCAGTTTGTTGTCCAAATGGCAGAGTATGATCATAAGGATATTCAAGATATCATGGAACACCGCATCAATGATAAAATTGAAATCATCGTCTATCTCGATCAATCTGATTTGAAGCAAAGTAATATCGGTACAAGTGAGACTTTTGAAAGCTCTCATGGGGAAACCACCATCATCGGGAATAAGATGTTTGTTTACTTTGATGGCAATCACCGCAATTTACGACGCCAGATCAGAAAAGGAGTTGCAAATGCATATCTCAATGCCATGTTTACAAAAGGCAGTCTCCAAGAAATTGTTCAGAATAGTTTAAGCCTTGATCTTCCTGAATGGTTTGCTCAAGGGATCGTCAGCTACATCGCTCATGATTGGGATTACCTGATCGAAGATGAGCTGAGAGATTTATGGGCATCAGAAAAAAACGACTACAGAGATTTCGATAAACTTGGCCGATTACAACCAAAAATTGCGGGTCATTCTTTTTGGTATTTTATTGCTCAACAATACGGAACATCCACAATTTCTAATATTCTATACTTAACTCGATTGGACAGAAATTTAGATGACAGTTTCAAGTTTGTGCTTGGACAATCTTACAATTCAATTATAAGAGAATGGGGTCGATATTATTCTGAACTATATGAAAGGGAAACAGGCTTCTTTGAGGATAGCACATTAGCAACAGAATTAGACTTATCTAATAAAGCACATGTTCCAGTGAGTACCATGCGATTGAGTCCTGATGCTTCCGAAATGGTATATGCGTATAATGATATTGGAAAAATAAGAGTCAATCTTTATAATTTTGAAACAGAAGAGGAGACAACTATATTCAAATCTGGCTACCGAAATAACGTACAAGAACCAGACTATAATTATCCATTAATTACTTGGCACCCAAACGGAGATGAAATCACCATTGTCTACGAATTCAGGGATAAAATACGTTTACTCAAAAAGAACTTGACTACTGGTGATGAACAAGAACAAATACTGCCTGAAGACATACAGCGCATCTATAGTATTTCATATAAAAATGATCTTGACTATATCATGAGTGCAACTACTGATGGTTATTCTAACATCCATATTTATTATTCGAAAGGTCGTCAACATGAAAAACTGACGAATGATTATTTTGATGATATCGATGCCAATTACATATCCTTAAATGGTACAAATGGCGTATTATTTTCATCAAACAGAATTCCTGAAGTGCTTGATGCCACTAGATTAGATACAATTCTGCCGATACATCCATTCAATACTTATTTCATGCCATTTGATGACATCCAAGGTGAGGTCATCCAACTTTCAGACACAAAAACAGAAAGCGAGAGAAACCCATTTTTAATTGATAATGGCAAGGTTGTGTATTTGGATTATTCTACAGGAATGAAAAACAGATATGTCTATGATGGAAATGAAAACAAACATTATATAAATTCTGACAAGTCAAGAAATATAATCAAGCATCACGCTGTAGCGGGAAGTGACAAATATGTGTACACACTATACCTAGATGGGGCATACAGAGTCTTTCTCGAATACCCTGACCTATCCAAAACTGTCAAGGCCTCTATCTTATCAAACGCAGCTCAAGAAATAAGTACGGAACAACAAAATACTGTCGGCGTTCTTCAACTTCCAGATGAGGAAGAAATGAAATATGAATTTACTTTCCAGTCAGCTTTCAAGGATCCTGAGAATATGAAACCGCTTGAGAGTGGTACTACGGAAACAAATATTGTTTCTAACAATTTACCTGCGAGCGGTTCTGATTTCGAAAATGATCAATCAGGTGTTATTGAATTTGTTTCCGCTAGAGCTGTTGCAGCAAGATCAAAATTTAAGCTCGAAGATTTTACGACAACTGTAGATAATACAGTCTTATTTGAAGGGCTAGAAAGTTACACTCAAGATCAAACAGAATTAAACAATACACCTGTCGGTTTGCTCATGAAAGGTATCGTGACTGATTTATTTGAAGATTATAGAATCACTGGCGGAGTACGGATACCAACTGGACTAAATGGTCTAGAATCATTTGTTGTTTATGACGATAACCGTTCCTTAATTGACAAACGTTTTGCTTTGTATAGAAGAGCCACTTCTAATAATGAACCAGATTTTGCAATTCCAACGCAGAGAACTAAATCAACTTCACTTCTTGGTTTATATCGTTTAAAATATCCACTTGATGTTTATACAAGTATAAGAGGTACAGCACAATTGAGATTTGATCGATTCTTTTTCTTGCATTCTGACGAATTTTCATCTGTACAACCAAATGAAAATGAAAAGCGAATTAGTATAAAAGGAGAGTATGTATTTGACAATACAATCCCTAAAGATGATAATGTTCTTTGGGGTACCAGATACAAAGCCTATGTTGAAGTAATCAACAGATTTGAAATTAACACAACAGATGGTATCACATTTGAACCGAGTAGAGGATTCACAACAGTCGTTGGATTTGATGCAAGACATTATATACCTGTGCTTAATCATGCCATCATTGCTTTACGTGGTGCTGCTGCCAAATCATTCGGATCTGACAATATTTTGTTTTATGTCGGGGGAGTAGAAAATGGCATCGGGTCTTCATTTAATCAAGACATAGGTATCCCTCCGAATACAGAATTTGCTTTCCAAGTAGTTGCTCCTAACTTACGTGGATTTCAAACTAACATTCGGAATGGTACAACATTCGTTCTTACAAACACAGAGCTACGAGTACCCATATTTAAATATTTTTCGAAACGCAGAATACGGTCGTCCTTCTTTAGAACATTTACGCTAGTTGGGTTTTTTGATGCCGGTACAGCATGGCACGGGTTTGCTCCTGGTGGAACAGATAATCCCATCAATACAGCAACTGTATCACAGCCACCAATTTTAAATATCGATGTTAGATTTTTCAGAGATCCACTAGTCTTAGGCTATGGTCTTGGAGCTAGAGCGACTCTTCTCGGATATAATGTCCGAATTGATTATGGATGGGGTATAGAATCTAGACAAGTGCAAGACCCCAGACTACACATTGCCTTAGGCATTGATTTTTAACACGACATTACGATTAAGCAACATGTTTTTTTGCTGCTATTCTTTTCGGTATAATTGTATTGAAAAAAGTATCTGCTTGAGCTTTTGGCAAATAGGCTTTATACTCCTCTACAGATAAATCTTGAAAGGACTGATTGTCTACCCAATCTTGCAATATCGCTATCAGATCATCTTCTGAGTTGTAGCGTTTTGTCATCGACTCCAAAGCATGATCGAGTGGGTAGAATGAAGGCAATAGAGCTGGCTTACCAAATTTTACCATGTCTGATATACACCCAGAAACTGTGCTGAAACCGTAAGACTCTTTGACAAGTCCATCTTCCATTCTTTCCGCAATCGGCAAAATTAAAAAGTCAGATTTCTTCATGATCTTATTGAAGTTCTTCTGAGGCACAAAAGCCGGAAAGTGTTCAATTTCAATATTACCATTTATTTCTGCAGCCAATTCATTAAGACGTTGACCAACTTGTTTATTATCAACCATTCCTAGAAAAGTAACGTTTATCTTCTTATCTAATTCTAACTCATTCAATACCGACAACGCTTTAAAAATTGGTTCATAATTTTTACGTGCTGAAGAAATTCTACCCGGCACAACGATTCTCAACTTCTTCTTTGCCTTTCTTTTCTTCAGCTTATTCAATACTGACACATTAAGGAATCCATCAATGCCATTGATGTTGTTGTGCATCGCGTAATCAAAAATTTGCTTTGATGGTACGAGTATTTGATCGACATGTGCAAATGCTGTTTTGATGTATTTGCGCTGAGAAGTAAACTGACCCTTTATCATATTGACCACATTGACATCTTCATTGATATCATGAAACTCAGAGGCATAAAAATGTAAATTATAGATAAGCAAGCTAGATATACTTGCTAATTCTCGATCTTCAAACATTTTTAAATCCCTCGGCGGAACACTTGTAAACAATAATCGATCTCGGGTGAGCAAATGACTCCTATGTAGAGAAATGAATTCAGAAGAAGATAGTCCCTCTGGTTTTATAAACCATTGGATACGAGCATCTTTGTGGAAGTCATACAATTGATGATAGACAAATTCATTAACAAATACGTCAACTTGGTTTTCTCTAGTTAATATTATCTTGAGAAATGACCACACGATTTCATTGTGTTTCGAAAATTCTAATATGCTGATACGATAAGACATGAGTCTAAAATTCGTTAAGGTTTGGTAATATTGGTTGGTGACTTTATGTAAGTTGTAGATGCAAATATAAACGATTCAAGACATAAAATAGTTTCCTCTAAACAAAATTATATGTCGCCCAAAAGCAAAATCGACCTTGAGACTTTGCAAATATTCTTTAAAATTACTTCAAAAGTCAACTAAATCTTGCTATTTGTTGCCATACCGTCGACTCAATTTTAGATATTCACCTAGATAAACATATACTATGCACTATTCATCCAAATTAATCATCGAAGAATCAGCCGAAGATTTCAACTATTTCCAAATCGAGAGGTACAGGGACCTTCGACTCAGAAATCAAGCTGAGGGAAAAGACTCAAAACTGAGGCAAAGGACTCCGTTCCTCATGCCGATCTCATGTGATCATTCTGTATCTTTCAAAACAGTAGCGGCAAGTAATGATGCATTATTCAGTTGTTTCATTGTTACGGCCAAAATAGCTGCGTAAGTCAAAAAAATGTTGTCAGATGGCGAAACGAAATAAACTTGAAAAATTTGCCGAGCTCTTGTCCTTCAAACATGTGCTAGAAAATTTTGATCATTCTGATGATATGCTGCATTGGTACGATGAGAAAACGATCAATCCCAAAGGTCAATGGAATTCACTAATTTTTAACAACAACAAACCAATTACAATTGAGTTGGCTTGTGGTAAAGGAGAATACACTGTTGGCTTAGCACAACGATATCCTGACCGCAACTTTGTCGGTGTAGATATAAAAGGTGCGAGAATATGGAAGGGCGCTACATATGTCAAAGAAAACAACATCACAAATGCAGCATTTCTAAGAACTCGGATTGAATTCATTTCCAAATTCTTTTCAGAAAATGAAATCGAAGAAATCTGGATTACGTTTGCTGATCCTTTTTTAAAGTCCAGAAAGAAAAACAGACGACTCACTTCTCCAGAATTTTTAAAAAGATACAATCAGATATTATCAATCAATGGAACTGTAAATCTCAAAACTGATTCATCAATTTTATATTATTACTCTTTAGCTACAGCCCTTAATGAAAAGAACGTTGAGTTGTTGTATCAAAATAATAATATTTATAATTCAGACTTGGACTATCCAGAATTAGACATTAAAACATTTTACGAACTCAGCCACTTGGAAGACAAGAGGCAAATAAAATTTTTAAAATTTAAATTTAATAATTAAAACCGGTGTGTATGACTACACATGAACTATATGGCGATGATATTAAATCATAAAATAATTGGAGAAGGCAAACCACTCATTATTTTACATGGTCTTTTTGGTATGCTAGATAATTGGCAACGTTTTGCTAAAGAAATAAGCGGTCGATACAAAGTCATTCTTGTCGATCAGCGAAACCATGGAAAATCATTTCGCTCTGTCCAATTTACCTATGAACTATTAGCACAGGACATTATCAATTTGATGGATAATTTGGGTATAGACAAAGCACATGTTCTCGGTCATTCCATGGGAGGCAAAACGACAATGAAAATAGCAACGACATTTCCAGAAAGAATAGAGTCATTTATTGTCGTTGATATAGCACCTAAAACATATGAAGGGGATCATCAATTTATTTTTGACTCCGTTTTGTCGATGGATGTAGGAGCTGCACAATCAAGAAAAGATATTGATGAGCATCTGGCAACTTCGATCTCAGAAAAATCGATACGACTATTTCTGATGAAAAACCTTGCGCGTAAAAAGAAAGGTGGTTTTGAATGGAAAGCTAATTTTCAAGTATTGAAAAACGAATATGCTAAGATCATGGATAACAGCATTTCGACAACATCTGAATCTAAGGGGCTATTTATAAAAGGAGAATTATCTCATTATATTCTTTCTGAAGATGAGCCTACAATCAAACGACTTTTCCCTAACTCAACTGTTGTAAGTATTGAAGGAGCAGGTCATTGGGTGCATGCAGATCGTGCAGAAAAACTATTAGCTGTTGTTTCTAATTTTCTTAATGAGACTTAAGATATATCAATATGCGTGATCAAGAAATTCCTATTAAAAATCTAACCATAGATTTAAAAGAAAATGATGGGCATTATTCCAAATCTATTTTTGATCGTCAAATAAAAGGTATTCATATCGAACATGTTGTTATTAGCCCAGATAATACATTTATGGATTATGCTCAAGCTGGAATTAAATCACTGTATCTTTTTTTTAAAGGAAGGGGAAGTATCATTATAGCTGACAATACTTATGATGCAATTCCAGAATCTATTCTTCTCCCAAATAATCTAAACCAATTTACCATTCATACAAATAAAAATGATAGCCTGCATTACCTAAAAATATCAAGCCAACTATCTACAGAGGATTTGATGGACATTAAAGAATTTCCCAAAGCAAATACACAACAACTCTATTATACAACATTCGATAATTGCCAATCATATACAGAACCAATTAAAAGCCCTAATACGATAAGTCGAACAATACTTCCAAATAAGTACATCCCAAGAATTGCCATGGGAACCGTCAAGACAAAAGGACCAGATAAAGTCGGAAAACACAAACACCCAATGCTAGAGCAATTATTTCTAGGCTTGTCAGAAAACAATTGTACCGTTTATGCTGATGGCGCAACACAAACATTAACCGAATATTCTCTCTTGCATATTCCCTTAGGTTCTACACATTCAGTTGAAGTCGCAGAAGGTCAGACACTCTATTACGTATGGATGGATTTCTTCCTAAATAAAGAGGGTGAACAATGGCTTGAGACACACATTGTAAATGAATAAAATAGACATTTACAGATTAGGCCAAAAAAATCCTCTTCGTAAACCTTACCGATAACAGCAACGGAATCAATTCAATTGTATAGGTTAAAAATCCTCTTATATTTACTTGGCTTACACATGGAAATGAAAAATCAGGTACAGTTAATCACTTACATTGACAGACTCGGCTGTAAAACAATAAAAGAACTACACTCACTTCTCCATCATGAATTGAGCGGCCTTTTTGGAGGTATCCACATACTGCCATTCTACTATCCGATCAATGGTGAAGATGCCGGCTTTGATCCGATTGATCACGAACAAATTGACCCACGATTAGGCGACTGGCATGATATCCATGAGTTGAGCCAATCGATAGACATAATGGCCGACATCATCGTTAACCATATGTCTGCCAAGTCCTCACAATTTCAAGACTACCTTCGATTTGGTGAAGATTCTCTTTATGCTTCGTTATTTCTTGGCCATGATACTGTTTTTCCAAATGGGGCCAGTGAGATCGACTTAGACTCCATTTACCGCCCAAGGCCTAGTTCGCCCTTTACCAACTTTTCATTTAATGATGGTTCTGAAAAATTAATCTGGACTACGTTTACAAGCAATCAAGTTGATATAGATGTGACAAGTCCTCAGGGCATTCAATATTTAGATGGCATACTAGATACCTTTCACGATGCTGGCATCTCGATGATACGGCTGGATGCTGCTGGCTATGCGATTAAGAAGCAAGGCACATCCTGTTTTATGATCGATGAGACCTTTGCTTTTATAGAAGAGTTTTCTCAAAAAGCCAGAGCCAAGGGCATCGCTGTGTTAGTCGAAATTCATTCGCATTACAAAACACAAATTAAGATTGCTAAGCGAGTAGATTATGTATATGACTTTGTTCTTCCGGTTTTAGTGCTTGATACACTATTTAATCACAATGCATCAAATCTAAAGTCGTGGCTACACATCAGTCCGCGCAATGCTGTCACTGTTCTCGATACACATGATGGTATTGGCATAGTGGATGTCGCACCAGCAGATGGTCAACCGGGTTTAATTGAAGAGAAAAAATTAAATAAAATCGTCGATCAAATACACATCAATTGTAATCAGACAAGTTTGAAAGCTACAGGAGCTGCTGCCTCCAATATAGACCTATACCAAGTAAACTGTACGTATTATGATGCCCTTGGGAAAGATGATACTGCTTATCTCATGGCACGAGCGATTCAATTTTTTGTGCCGGGCATTCCACAAGTTTATTATGTTGGTTTATTTTCTGGTGAAAATGATATGGATCTTCTACAAAAAACCAATGTCGGAAGAGACATCAATCGCCATTACTTCACTAAAGAAGAAATACAATTTGGATTAAAGCGACCGATATTTAAAAAATTAAAAGAGATCATACAATTCAGAAATACGCACAATGCATTTAATGGCATCTGTCAAATCATTGATACCGAAAATCATCTTTTTCAAATTAAATGGGAAAACAATACCGAGTGGGCAGAACTTAAGATTAACTTACTTGAGATGCAGATGTCAATTCAGTATTCAGAAGCTGAGAAGACAAAAACACTATGGCAATCAGAAAAACAAACACCATGCTAAAGAAAGCAAAACTCAATTTTTGGCAAATCTGGAATATGAATTTTGGATTCTTTGGCGTCCAGTTCAGCTTTGGATTACAGCAAAGCAATATGAGTGCCATCTACAAATATCTTGGGGCAACAGAAAGCGAGTTGCCGATATTATGGTTAGCTGGACCGGTGACTGGACTAGTGCTTCAGCCAATTATCGGTGCAATTAGTGACGGCACGTGGTCACCAAAATTTGGTCGGCGAAAACCATTTTTCCTAGTTGGCGCTATCTGTGCAAGTATTGCGCTTGTCTTGATGCCCTTCTCATCAGCGATCTGGATGGCAGCTGCCCTACTCTGGATATTAGATGCTGGAAATAATATTGCACTAGAACCTTACAGAGCCTTTGTCTCAGATCAATTAGTCAAAGAACAACATTCACTTGGCTTTTTGATGCAGAGTTTTTTTACAGGACTTGCCAGTACATTAGCTAATTTTACTCCTGCTATTTTGATTGGTTTTGGTGTGTTTGCATTAACAGACACCATGGAAAACGGGATTCCTGTCTCGACCTATTGGGCCTTTTTTATTGGTGCCTTTGCGTCAATAGCAACCGTCATGTACTCTGTCATGACCACAAAAGAATATCCGCCAACGCCAGAAGAATTAAAAAAACTAAAAGCAGAAAAAGCAAAGGGTAACATCATCGGTCGCACCTTCAAAGAAATTTGGGTGGCAATGAAAGAAATGCCCCTCACGATGAAGCAACTCATCCCAGTCAAATTTTTTACTTGGTATGCCATGTTTTGTTACTGGCAATACTTGACCTCAGCCTTATCTCTTTCCTTATTTGATACGTTGGACGAAAGTACGACTGGCTTTAAAACAGCACAAGTCTTAACAGGACAGGTCAATGGTACCTATAACATTGTTTGTTTTTTAGTCGCCTTTGCACTCGTTCCGCTTGCATTAAAAATTGGCGCTAGAGGTGTTCATGTGTTTAGTCTCATTTTGGGCGGTATTGGATTATTAGCTATCCCTTATTTAAATATCTCTGATGTGTTATTCAGTCTACCAAATCCATTTGGGGAAGGAACAGTTGACATCACTACTCTCTACTTATTCACGATCGGCTTGGGGATTGCTTGGGCCTCTATGTTAGCTATGCCTTACCAGTTGTTAGCAGGTTCTATCCCAAAAGATAAAACAGGTGTTTACATGGGCATCTTCAATGTATTTATTGTTGTCCCAATGATTATTCAAATTTTTACGATGCAGTTCTTTGTGTATGACTTACTTGGAAACAACCCAATTAATATCATTCGGTTAGCTGGGATATTTTTGATCTTAGGTGGAATTTTTACAGTGTTCATTAAAGAGGTAGGCGCAGATGAATCTGAATAAAGGCAAGCAATGGCTTAACATACATATCATGAAATTCATACCATGAAGGAAGAAGCTAATCTTATTTAAATACCACCTTCCCTAGACCAGCTGATATGCTAATGGACATATAATTATTATCTACATACGATTGGAATAATCTTTGATACTATCTAAGTATGAATGAGTTTCCAAAAAGCCTCAGTTGCATTACTATTTTTAAGAAAAGTTTACTTATTGTGTCATGTATCATGATTCCTTTAGCTAGCTACTTGCAAAGCTGTTTGCCAAATGGCTTGACTCTTTCAACACAACAGCAGATTGATGATTTCTCTGCAATGTATCCTAGTTGTACAGAAATAGGTGGTGATCTTATTATCATTAGCTCAGCCATAAATGCTATTTCTTCTCTTGAAGGCTTGAGCCAACTTACAGCAATTAATGGAGATTTACGTATGGCTGATAACAGTCTACTCCTTAATTTATCAGGCCTTGAGAATTTGGAATCTTTAACTGGTAGTCTCCTCATTTTTGAAAACAATGCTTTGGAGGATCTCAACGCCTTGAGTAACTTGACTTCAATAGGAGGCTCTTTATCTGTTGGTAAGAATGATAATTTAATTAGCCTCTTTGGTTTGCATTCGATAGGTTTTGGAATTACGGATCTTCGGATATTTGACAACGCAATATTATCTAATTGTAGCATTAGTAATTTTTGCTCATATTTATCAAATGGTGCAAACCATACCATTAGCTCAAATGCTTTTGGATGTAATGAGTCTAGTCAAATCTTATCTATCTGCTTGAGTGAAAACCCTTGTATTAGAAATAGATTACGGGTCAATTTTACCCCTATTCTAGATGGCGTTTATCAAGCAATTGAAGAAGTGACATCCGTTGGGGAAGTTCCGAATACTGGAGCAGTTGATTTTATTGCTGGAATATGCGTAACACTTGACACTGGATTTAAAGTTCGGTCTGGTGCAACATTTACAGCTACGATAGAGGACTGTGGTTTTTAAGAAAGCTATTCTCATTATTCTGAACATTTTTTTCTCTCAAAACATTAATTTTTTAATGGTGATGGATTTATAAATCAAAACCCATCACCTATTAATTTATTGATAGACCACAAAATGAAAATCAGATTGAGTCTGATCAACATTATCATCTAAGAATTTTACAATGAGATTTCCTGCTCCGTCATTTTCTGTCCACACTCTATTCACTACTGCGGAATTAGGAGTGACAACTGTTGTAAAATCTGTGGCTTGGTAGGGAATTCCGGTTAATGTTATTACGTACTGTAAATTTGCAGCATCCCAGGAGCTAGTAACATTTATTGATCCGGATCTTTGACCGCCACTTGCCTTAACAGATGCATGTGCTATGGGTCCTTCGGCAGCGGTTGTCTGTATCGTTCCATCTGGGTATTGAATTGATTTAAACTCAGCAGACCCATCTGTATTAATACGTGATACCACTATTGTACCGCCAGGCACGTTGCGTTCCATTTCAATAAATTGGCCATTGCCAAGTTCGTTAGCAACCATTTCAATCATGTCACTACCTTCTCCAACAATAGCTCCGCCTGCTAGATTTGTAGCGCGAATACGAATAATGTTTTGAGTAAATAGTCCTTGCTGTATATTCAAGATTTGACCATCAGATTCCATGATTGTCGGTATAAGGATTTCATTCGTTTGAGCTTGCGTGTTTGTTTGAGTGAGTAGGCTAATAATTGCAATGAAAAAGATAGTTTTAAGTTGTGAGTAATTCATTTTGTTTAAAATTTAAATGAGTAAATAATCTTACAAAATAAATTTTATTTGAATAACTAACAATCCCTATAAATAACTATATTTTAATTGCTATACTAAATGTTGATCCCATAACGCATATTACAAAATAAGTTTCCTAATTCCGGAGGGATTACACCTGTCTATTAATTAGTACCAATCCATAGTTTAATTTATAGCATTCCAACTTCCACCATCCCTATCCCTCAACGCATTCATTCTTAACTCCTGCATAAAGCCTTGGGCCGAAATTGTCTTTGCTCCAAACGAAGCCATATAATCGGTCTCTTGTTGACAATCGACAAACTTAAAATCATTTTTTATCAGTCTATCACATAAAGCCGCAAAGCCAACTTTTGAAGCGTTGGGCTCATGATAAAACATGGATTCACCATAGAAGATTTTACCAAGAGCAATGCCATAAAGTCCGCCAACAATAGTATCTCCATTCCAAACTTCTACCGAATGAGCAAAGCCCAAATTATGTAACTCCAAGTACGCCGCTTTCATTTCGGGAGTAATCCAAGTGCCGTCTTGTCCTCGTCGTGGCACCTTACTGCATTGGTCGATGACGTATTGAAAATTGGTATCGAATGTTACTGTAAAATGTTGTTTCCGAATTATCGTCTTTAGTGATTTTGACAATTTTAATTCTTGTAAAAATAAAACCATTCGTGGGTATGGAGTCCACCAAAGCAAAGGATCTCCTTCACTATACCAAGGAAAAATACCAAATTGATAAGCTAACAATAAACGGTCAGGGTCTAGGTTTGCTCCTACACACAAAAAGCCATCATCAAAACACGTAAATGGATGGGGAAATACAAGTTGATCAGGCGATAACACCTGAAGCGCCATTAGGAATCTTCTTTGACCGTCTCAATGACTGCAGAAAGGCCTCTCTCTACCAAAGAATCTTTCAAGGGTTTTAGCTCTTCAAACGAAGCTGTTTTGACACAAGCTTTTCCTTTGAAGTGTACGATTAAAGAAAGTTGCTCAGATTGCTCAAATGTATGGCTGCACACTTCCATAAAACATTTAATTACCCAATCAAAGGTATTGACGTCGTCGTTGTACACAATCAGCTGAGCATGTGTGCCAACATTGGTTGTCGTTTTTAATAGTGTTTCTTCTAACACATCAGTATCAAATACAGAACTCATGGGCTATAGTGATTTTAAAGTTTCTTTAATTTTAACAAAATTAGGCAATTCTCCAGCATTTTCAAGTACTTCAGAATAACGAATTATACCATTAGCATCGACAAGAAATGCTGAACGTTTTGATACTCCTTTCATTCCTAAGACAAAATCCTCGTATAGGGAGCCATAAGCACGAGCGGCTTCTTTATTAAAATCAGACAACAGTGGGAAATTGTATTTTTGTTCAGCCTTAAATTTTTCTAATGTAAATAAGGAGTCAACAGATACGGCTAATACATCAACATTCAACGCATCATATTCTGCTTTCTCATCTCTGATTGAGCACAATTCGTCAGTGCAAACACCTGTAAATGCTAAGGGGAAAAACAACACAAGTACATTTTTTCCTCTGTAATCACCTAAAGAGACCTCTTCTTTTAAAGTGTTTCTAAGTGTGAAATTTGGTGCTTTATCACCTACTTTGACTACCATATAGTTTGTAATTTATGTATACAAATGTATGGAAAATTCATCTCATCAGCTTGCCTTTTTTAATCTTGTGAATAAAAATGAACTTGTATTTTCAACATGGTAAATTTCTATCACATAAAACTAAGTGATTCTGATTGACAAACACATTCGCCGTTCTTACATTGAATTGCATATTGCTGTACTATTTTGGGGTTTCTCTGCCATACTTGCAGACCTGATCAATTTGTCTTGGTTTATGATTACCCTTTGGAGAGTCTTTCTTGCTTCTCTAGGTCTACTTATTTTGCTTAAGCTTTTACAGATCCCATTCAAAGTCAAGAAAAAAGATGTCATTCGCTTTAGTGGCATTGCCGTCATCATTGCACTTCATTGGCTGACCTTCTTCGGTTCCGTAAAATATGCGAATGCATCAATTGCATTGGTGACCTATGCTAGCTTTTCGTTCATGGTATCTGTTTTAGAGCCAATCATCAATCGCACCAAATTTAGTTTATTGGATATGGCCTTTGGGCTTATTATTATACCTGCTATGTTTTTGATTGTGCACAGTATAGACTTCTCCTTACATTTCGGTTTTGCTATTGGACTCATTTCCTCATTGCTTGCAGCCCTATTTGGTGTACTCAACAAAAAGCTAATATCACAAGCTGATCCATTAGTTATCACATGTATTGAAATGATCGCAGCCACTCTATTTCTAAGCATTCTTTTACCCATTTGGTATCATTATAATCCGAAAGATGTCATGATACCTAATGGTAGTGATTGGGTTTATCTGGCTATACTAGCACTTGGCTGTACTTGTCTGGCATTCTATATTCTTGTCCGCGCCTTACGATACATTAGCATGTTTGCCCAATCAATGGTCATGAATTTAGAACCCGTTTATGGAGTCGTTTTTGCCATCCTTATTTTAAATGATGATAAGGAATTGAACTCATTCTTTTACGTTGGCGTTTTCACCATTCTTTTAACTGTATTTTTACACCCAATCATAAAGAGAAAATATAGTGAAGTATCCAATTGATCCATCCCATGAATATTGTTCACATTCATCAACACCCAATAGTCAATTGTTGGATACGATTGAACGCAACACTTTTTTACATACCGTGGATCCCTTTAATTATTCTGGTCATTTACAAGGCAGGATATTAAGTATGTTCTCTAAAATGATTTCGCCCAAGCGGATACTTGAAGTGGGAACATTCACTGCCTATGGCACGTTATGTCTGGCAGAAGGATTACAAAAAGATGGAGATCTGATCACGATTGAAATCAATCAGGAGATTGAATTTTTAATTCGACAACACATAGATGCATCTCAATGGAAAGATCAGATAACTGTACAATTTGGTGATGCCAGTATACTTATGAAAGCTCTTTCTCCAACATTCGAGCTTATTTTCTTGGATGGCGCTAAGCGCGAATATGAACTCTACTATGGATTGGCCTTGGACCTATTAGATATTGGCGGTTATATATTAATAGATAATGTCCTCTGGAAAGGAAAAATAATAAAGGGCGATATGGATCCCCGAACTAAAGCTATGCGTGCATTTAATCAATTCATTAAAGAAGATGACAGAGTAGAAAATGTAGTCTTACCGATGTGTGATGGCTTTCAGGTGTTGAGAAAGATATGATGATTTAATTTACAATTGAAGCACCTCTTTACTACTCGCGTTCTCTGAAGTTTGTAACTTCAGGGTAATATGATTGTCATTTCAATCGTATTGCTCTGAGGACACAGCCCTAAGAGAACGTGTAAAGACTTAGTTTATAAATGAAGCACCTCTTTACTGCTACTTCTGACCTGACTTAGTAATTCAGCATCATCCTTCAATGACTCACCAAAACTAGGAATCATTCGTTTGATTTTTTGCTGCCATTCTGCTGATGCAAACAATTGAGGAAATGATGCCTTTAAAGTATCTAACATAATAGTGACAGCTGTAGATGCCCCCGGTGAAGCTCCAAGTAAAGCAGCGAGTGAACCATCAGGAGCCGTGACGACTTCTGTACCAAATTTTAATACTCCTCCCTCCGATTTATCTTTCTTGATGATTTGTACACGCTGTCCAGCAATCAACAATTCCCAATCTTCAAAACGTGCTCCAGGATAATAAACTTGCAAGAAGGCAAATCGTTCTTCAGGAGATTGTATGACTTGATCTACTAAATATTTTGTCAAGCCTAAATTATCAACTCCAGCTGCCAACATTGGCCAAATGTTGTGCATTTCTATAGAGAATGGAAGATCAAATAATGATCCTTCTTTTAAAAACCTTGTTGAAAATCCGGCGTAGGGACCAAACAATAATGACCGTTCACCATTCATTCTTCTCGTATCAAGATGAGGTACTGACATTGGCGGATTTCCCTTTGCTGCTTTGCCGTACACTTTGGCTTCATGTTGCTTGACAACTTCGGGATTGGTACATCTCAACCACTGTCCAGATACAGGAAAACCACCATAGCATTTCCCTTCTTCAAGGTCAGACTTTTCTAATAATGGAATTGATCCTCCACCTGCTCCGATAAACACATAATCAGCGACATAGGTCTCTTGGAATCCTGTCTCCATATTACCGACTTCTACCAGCCAACCTTCATGTGTTTGTGTTAAATCACGTACTTCTTGTCCACATTGTAAATCCATTTGATCGCATGATTCTAGATAAGCAAACATTGATCTGGTGATGGCCCCGAAATTGACGTCTGTTCCTAATTCCATTTTCGTTGTCGCCAATACATCACTCTTAGGTCTGCCATTCATCATCAGAGGAAGTTGTTCCTTTAAAACTGTATGATCTTCTTCAAAAACCATATCTGAAAATAGTGGATATTGTACCATTGCCTCATATCTCTTCTTTAAGAAATTGACATTTTCTTCTCCCATAACAAAACTCCAATGAGGCACATCATTAATAAACAAGTGCTCCATCTTCACCAAATCGTTGCCAACTAGATATGTCCAAAACTGTTTAGAGACCTCAAATGATTCACTGATGTGCAATGCTTTTGAAATATCAACAGCGCCCTCTCTCATGGGCGTATAATTCAGTTCACAATAAGCTGCATGACCTGTCCCAGCATTGTTCCATGCATCAGAACTTTCTGCTCCTACCCTATCCAGTCTTTCAAAAATATGTATCGTCGTATCTGGCATTAAGTGCTTTAAAAAAATACCGAGTGTTGCGCTCATGATACCTGCACCAATGAGGACGGCTTTTTTTGGTTGCTCCATGTACTATTGTAATCTATTTGTCAAAAACCGCTCAATATCTTCTGCTGGTAAATCAACACTGATGATGTTGCCATCAGGATTAATTAAAAATTTGGTAGGTATATCCGTCACATCATAAGCATTGGCTAATGCGGACAATCGCACAAATTTGACGACATCTACAATTTGATAGTCCCAAGTAAATCCAAAACGTTCTGCCATTTTCTGCCAGCGACCTTCTGTTTTTTCTAAAGCAACACTGACAACTTCAAAATTATTGGCATCCTTAAATGTCTTATCGTGAAATTTATTAAATAATCCAACGATCTTAGGGCTGTCTTTTATACATGGCCCACACCAAGATGCCCAAAAATCAACTAGCACATAACTACCCTTAAGTTGGTCTATGCTAAATGAACTTCCATCAATGAGTTCTGTCTCAATGGCAGGAGCTTTCTCTCCATGTTCAATGTCTGGAGTCTTTATAAACATGTTGTATACGAGTAACAAAACCGCTGCAACAAGTAATACATTTAAAATTTTCGACCACATTGATTCTTAATTTATGTCTTTAACGTATTTAAAGATATTAAGGTTTATCGATTTCAACATAGTTCAAGTCTGAATCAGATAATCAATAAATATGCAAATTATTTGGACTTAACATACCACCCATGAAAGTTAATGCATATTTTTCGAGTATGAACATTAATCGAATCATCTACTGGGTCTCTACATTGATTATATATATTTGTGTTCTCCGCAAAAATGTACTTTACGCAATATGAGATGGTTCAGGGATTCTTCACTCATTTGGGCTTCCCAACATGGATCGTATATCCACTTGCTGTTGCAAAAGTTTTAGGGATCATAGCCGTGCTGGTTAAAAAACCAAGAGTTCTCATGGAATGGGCGTATGCTGGCTTCTTCTTTGACGCTACACTTGCACTGGCTGCACATATGATCGTCGATGATGGTGGATATCTCTATTCTGTAGTCGCTATTGTTGCCACTGTAGTATCTCGATTGTTCTTAAATCGTAGGTAAAATATCTATGACAAGAAGGAATTAAAAACTGTACTTTTGTTACTTATAATTTATGGCTACACCAAATACAGTTGCGTTTCACACATTGGGTTGCAAACTCAATTTCTCGGAGACATCCTCTATTCAACGAAAGTTCGTAGAAGCTGGGTTTAATGTCAATCCGTTTGATGAGCCTGCAGATGTTTATATCATCAATACTTGTTCGGTTACTGAATTTGCTGATCGGAAGTGTCGCAAGGTTGTTCGAGATGCACTCAACATAAATCCTGAAGCAAAAGTCGTCATGGTTGGATGCTACGCCCAACTCAAACCAAAGGAAATTTCAGACATCCCTGGTGTTGACTTAGTCCTCGGTGCTTCAGAGAAGTTTAATGTGCTCAATTATATTGATGAGATAAGTAGAGCTCCAGAAAAAGGACTAATAAAATCTTGTGAGATTAGCGAGGTCAATGACTTTGAATCCTCCTTTTCGTTTGGAGACAGAACGCGTTCGTTTTTAAAAGTCCAAGATGGTTGTGATTATAAATGTTCCTTCTGTACAATACCACAAGCAAGAGGCAAAAGCCGAAGCGATACGATTGATAATGTAGTGAGAAAGGCAAATGAAATTGCAGCACTTGGTGTAAAAGAGATTGTATTAACTGGTGTCAATATTGGTGACTTTGGACTAACACCCATAGACAATACAGTTACTCGCGAACATACATTTCTAGACTTAATCACAGCTTTAGATACTGTTGGTGGCATCGATCGGTTTCGAATTTCATCAATCGAACCCAATTTATGTTCAGATGACATCATCCGATTTGTTGCGCAATCACAAAAATTTGTTCCTCACTTTCATATGCCTTTACAGTCTGGAAGTAATGACATACTCAAAGCGATGCGACGTCGATATAACAAAGAATTATATGCTGAACGGGTCTCTTTAATCAAATCAATTATGCCGCATTGTTGCATTGGCGTTGATGTCATTGTTGGCTTTCCATTAGAAACAGAAGGGCACTTTTCTGAAACCTATAATTTTATTCAAGACTTAGATATTTCTTATTTGCACGTGTTTACTTTTTCTGAACGAGCAAAAACGCCTGCAGCAGAAATGAGTTCACAAATTCCAATGGACATTCGAAGAGAACGAAATAAGCGATTACGAATATTATCTGAGAAAAAGAAAAGAGCGTTTTACGAACAACACCTTGGGCAAACAAGAACAGTGCTTTTTGAGAAAAGCAAAAAATCTGAAATGATGACGGGCTTTACTGACAACTACATTAAAGTTAATTTGCCTTTAGAGGAAAATAAAATCAATAGACTTGCACAAATGACCTTATCCTCCATAAACGAGAAAGGACTGGTTTCAGGGATTATTTAATTATTGACCCAACAATTCGCTCTAGGCAATTTACGATTGCAAATGTTGCCAACCTTGCGCTTTTAATGGATGGACATTACCGCCTGTTGTATGTAATGTAATGCCATCTTTTTTATCTACAATATCACCGATAATATAGACGTTTGGCATAAATCTAATTTTTTCTAAATCACCTTCATCAACTGTAAATAACAATTCATAATCTTCGCCTCCACTTAACGCACAAGTAATCGGATCCAATTGAAATTTAATCGCTGTTTGTTCTGTATCTGGATGAAGCGGTACTTTCCCTTCTTCAATAAATGCGCCCACACCTGAAGAATGGCATATGTGAAATAATTCGGAGGAAAGCCCATCAGAGATATCTATCATCGCTGTAGGCTTCAATTTATATTTTCTAAAATTTTCTATGACATCACCACGAGCTTCAGGCTTTAATTGTCTCCCGATAAGATATTTTTGATCGTCAAGTTCTGGTTGTACGCCTGGGTGCGAATCATACAATTGTTTTTCTCTTTCAAGAATTTGTAATCCAAGATAAGCAGCACCTAGATCACCTGACACACACAATATATCTCCTGGTTTAGCACCTGTACGAAACACCAATTCATCTTGAGCCACAGAACCAATAGCAGTTATACTGATGATCATTCCTTTATTGGATGAGGTTGTATCGCCACCAATTAAATCTACATTATATAAATCACAAGCAGATTGGATGCCCTCATATAATTCTTCTAAGGCTTGTACAGAAAAGCGATTGGATATCGCCAAAGAGACTGTCACTTGATGTGGTACTGCACTCATGGCATAGATGTCTGACAAATTGCTGATGATGGCTTTATAGCCTAAATGTTTCATCGGTGTATAGGATAAACTAAAGTGAATGTCTTCGACCATCATATCCGTAGAGACAACTGTCATCTGATCTCCATTCTTAATGACTGCTGCATCGTCACCAATGCCCAACATTGAACTCGCTTGTTTGAGTTTGAAGGATTTTGTCAAATGATCGATTAAGCCAAATTCACCAAGATCATGAATTTCTTTACGTTTATTTTCTTCTGCCATATAGTTTCAAATTACAGTCGCAGCTTCAGTCCATAGTGTATCCTCTGGGTAGTCAGCAGTGATTGTTTTTTCTTGTTCCGTATTGGGATATAATTTTATTTCTCTTGCGTGAAGGAGAATGCCTCTGTCTTTATTTTTTCTTCTAGCTCCATACTTTACATCTCCTTTTATAGGCACACCAAAATGACTCAACTGTGAGCGTATTTGATGGAACCGCCCGGTGCGCAAGATGATTTTTAACACCAAATAGTTGTCTAATTCTTTGAGTACTGTGTAATGAAGCACCGCCTTTTTAAATCCTTCTTTTTTATCATCAGAGCAAATGGACTTTGATTTAGCCGCCTCTCTTTTCACATAATTGACTAATGTTTGCTGGGGCTCAATCACCTTCTTTTTTTCCACGATAGCGACGTAGACCTTATGAATTGGTTGTCTCTCAAAACCTTCGTCTTGATGTTTAGAGAAGGCCAAACAACCACTGACTGGCTGATCCAAGCGATTGGATAAGTGGAAGTTTTGTTTTTTGCTTTGCTCCAATAATTTCCATACAGATGGCACAGTCTGATTAGACGATTGAGATGCAACACCAGCTGGCTTATTCAACACCAAATAGTCTTCGTTCTCCCAAAGAATTAATTTGTCAAAATCCATCATTCTATTTCTTCAAAATCTACAAAATCTCCGCTGTCTGGTTCTTGCTCTAATTCTTCCAATGGCTCAGCTTTTTCAATTACCTTAGTCGGACCAAGTACAAGTCTGTACAATAAATAGCCCAATGCGGCTAATGTCACGATTTTAAACATAAGACAAAGATACATATTCGTTTTGGACTGTGAATGATCACTATCTAGAAAGGTGCAAGGTCTACATAAATGCCCTACTATTTGAACACCTTAACGTAGGAATCGATGAGATCATAGGTGTGAAACTTCAGCTCCTGATGGAGCTTAGATGCAACTATCATGTCCTTTGAATCCTCAAAATATTGCAACAAAAAGTCGGATTGCTCTTCATCTTCGTAGTACTCATGATAATAAGCTTGCGCTAAATTGATACGCGTAAATAAATAGCCTTGTTCTTGCCAATCGTATAAGCTACAATAGTCCTCAGCCACCTCAAACAATTGCAGTGCCGCTTCAAACAGCTCAATGGCTAAAAATTGCTCATTATTCCCTAGCAATGAATCTGCTCTTTCCTTTTTTTCAAATGCTATATCAACCAGTCCATGTCCAAAGAGCCTTTTATTCTTATCAGATTGATTCAACTCGTATGCGAGCTCTATTTCTTTACCCATGCGTTCAATTCGAGAAAGACCTAAAAATGATTCGATTTCTTTCTCATAATTAAATCTGCAATTGGCACTAAGATCAAATGAACTCATTTTCCAATCTTGTATGTCTACTGGGCAATCCAACAATTGCCACATCGGCATAATTGGTAGATGATTTTTAATAAATAATTCTGGAGCCGTCAGATAATAATCAACATTATATTTAGACCTGAAATAATCTAAGTTATTTAATAATCCACTGTCCCATGTCGCATCTAGCAAGAACCATTCACCTTCCAATTTTACAGCATTCCAGGCATGATTGGCATTTTCGAAAGATCGTGCTGGAAAGGGTAGTTCCTTTGCATAGCCTGTAATCGTCATTGTAGTAATGTTAGCGTATGTGCACATCTCTCGCATTAATTCGGCGTATCCCCAACAGACCGCCTTTTTACGACGCAAGACATCCGCACTACTTCTATTGAGCCTTCGTTTTTTTCCTTGATAAGCCTCCCTATCATAATTTATATTATGAATGACATACTGATAAATCTGATCAAGTTTTTCTCTATCCGTATTTGATGAGTCAATTAACTGCAGCGTCAATGCTCGAACAGTTGTTTCGGAATGAATAGATGATTGACAACTTGCTAAAGCAAGACAAGGTAGATACAGAATAATAGAAAATATCAAATGCCTCATCCTTATAAAGATAGTGTATTTTCAAGATACATTAAAGGTATAGTAAGGTGTGTGCGAGAATTTCAAAATTATCTTGAACACGATTTTTAAGATGGATAAGATGGACACGATGTATATTGATCTTGAATATCATTTCATCATAAAAATCCTGTCCAGATAAAAGAGAATTTAAAACTGTCTTGAACACGATTTTTAAGATGGATAAGATGGACATGATGTATATTGATCTTGAATATCCTTTCATCATAAAAATCCTGCTCAGATAAAAGAGAATTTAAAACTGTCTTGAACACGATTTATAAGATTTATAAGATGCACACAATCTAATCTTGAATATCCTTTCATCTTTTAAATCCTGTTCAGACAAAAGAGAATTTCAAAATTATCTTGAACACGTTTTTTAGATGGATAAGATGGACATGATGTATATTGATCTTGAATATCATTTCATCATAAAAATCCTGCTCAGATAAAAGAGAATTTAAAACTGTCTTGAACACGATTTTTAAGATGGATAAGATGGACACGATGTATATTGATCTTGAATATCATTTCATCATAAAAATCCTGCTCAGATAAAAGAGAATTTAAAACTGTCTTGAACACGATTTTTAAGATGGATAAGATGGACATGATGTATATTGATCTTGAATATCATTTCATCATAAAAATCTTGCTCAGATAAAAGAGAATTTAAAACTGTCTTGAACACGATTTATAAGATTTATAAGATGCACACAATCTAATCTTGAATATCCTTTCATCTTAAAAATCCTGTTCAGACAAAGAATAATTTAAACCTGTCTTGAACACGATTTATAAGATTTATTAGATGCACACAATCTAATCTTGAATATCCTTTCATCTTTTAAATCCTGTTCAGACAAAAGAGAAGATATACCAGATGTATTTTATAGTAGAAACCCTCTACGGATTATCATAGTAAAGTGTATACTTTTACCATATGATAAGATTTATCACCGTTGTTTTTCTACTTTTTATATTGATTGACGTCAGTATTGCTCAAACAACTACCGTTACCTACCAATCTTCTGATGTAGATATGCCTAATCCCGAGCGAGGGTTCTATATGCCCGCCCCTGCTACATATGCTAGTAATTATATACCCTTGGATGCTAATTTTCTTGCTTCAAGACGAAGCTACTTTACGCCCTTTGGGGCTAACTACCAAGTCCATACAACCTTGGTATTTCGTTATTTTGTATTAGATGACTTTGTCGATGCTTCTATTTCTCAAGCATTTTTAACTGCTATGCAGGCTGACTTTGATGCTGCAAGAGCTGCTGGTGTCAAGTTGATCGTTCGATTTGCATATACTATTGAGGCGAGCACAGGCAATTGTGGAAATTTTATATGTCCTCCTTATGGTGATGCTTCTAAAGCTAAAGTGTTGGAACACATTGCTCAATTGAAGGGTTTACTAAATACGAATGGTGATATCATTGCCACAGTACAGATGGGATTCATTGGTACCTGGGGAGAAAATTATTATACAGATCATTTTGGTGATGCTTCCATATCTCCATTTATACTGACAAATGCAAACTGGACTGATCGCAATGATGTGCTAGGTGCTCTTCTTGATGCCGTTCCTAAAGATAGGACTGTGCAAGTGAGGTATCCACAAATAAAGCAACGGTCCGTGTATGGCGTTGGCGCGCCTACTAATTCTCCAGCTTTAAGCTCAAGTGAAGCATATAATCAGACAGACAAATCAAGAATCGGTTTTCATAATGATTGCTTTCTGGCGTCAGATACAGATTTTGGCACCTATAATGATTACGGTCCTCCATCCTCACAATCGGATACACTTAATCTAAAACCATACAAACAAGATGATTCTGCTTTTGTCCCAGTTGGTGGCGAAACTTGTTTCGTAAATGGTACTGATGATAATTGTGCTTCCGTAGGAGGACGAGCAGATTCTGAGCTAGATCGACTTCATTATTCTTTTCTTAATACTGAATATAATAATGATGTCAACAACGACTGGACAGGTATTTGCATGGATGAGATCAAATTAAAAATGGGATATCGGTTCTCAATAGTATCGGGTACTTATCCAAACGCTAGTGAGACCGGCAGCAATTTGAATGTTCAGCTATCCATAGAGAATGAAGGATACACATCGCCTTACAATCCACGTGGACTTGAATTAGTTTTGAGGAATATCAGTACTGGTAAAGAGTTCTTTGCACCTTTACTAGCTGATCCAAGATTTTGGTCAACGGGTACTCACGTGATTGATGAATCACTTTGTCTGTCTCCTAATTTGCCAGAAGGTAATTATGCGCTATTGTTAAATCTACCTGATCCTGAGCCAAGCTTATTTGATAATCCAGATTACTCTATCCAATTAGCAAATCAGAACATATGGGAATCCTCTACAGGTTTTAATGATTTGAATCATACCATATCAATTACCAATAATGATGATAATTTGCTCTGTTATGATGATCAAATATTTACCAGTACAAGCGTCTTTGATCCAAATTTTTGTGTTGATTTTTTAACGCTTACACAATCAATTGATACAGATATTTATAGAGCAGCTCAAACGGTATCATCAACTGGTCTAGTAGATGGCGGAGAAGATGTGATTTTTCAGGCAGGTAATCATGTTGAGCTGAACAATAACTTTGAAGTAAAAAGTGGCGCAATTTTCAGGGCAATCATATTGGCATGTGATTGAGTTGATAAATCCGTTGACTTCTCCTAGAATTACTTAAAAGTAAAATACTATTTTAAATACGAAGCTTTTCGTACTTTTATGCAATGATATACACCTAATCCTTGTTGTATATTGAATTAATCAACATTGAAACCGCTAAAAGACGCATATTTGCTTATTTTTGCGGTCTAATAAACGGAACATATTAATGGATTCACTTAAGCGTTTGTCTCGAATCACTGGATGGATAGTCTTTGCGATAGCCTTTATTGTATACTTCCTTACAGCAGAACGAGTAGGTAGTTTATGGGATGTAGGGGAATTTATACTCGGAGCATACAAGCTTGAAGTGGTTCACCCACCAGGAGCAGCTATTTACGTTTTAATCGGTCGGATGTTTGCTTGGGTAGGGAGTATGATCTCTGATGATCCCACATACATATCATTCGCAGTCAATTTGATGTCTGGTTTTTTTACTGCATTAATGACAATGCTGGTTGCAAAGACCACGATGATGCTAGGCAAATTAGCGATGGTTGGAAGGAGTGAAGATGTAGAACAATCTTCTGTGTACGCCTTGTGCGGAGCAGGACTAGTTGCAGGTTTGACAACAGCTTTTTGTGCTTCAATTTGGTTTTCTGCTGTAGAAGGAGAGGTCTATGGAATGTCAACTTTTTTTACTGCTTTGACCTTTTGGGCAGCGGTAAGATGGTATTATTATCCAGACTCACAGCAAAATGATCGCTGGTTAGTCTTTATCGCTTTCAGTGCCGCCTTATCCATAGGTGTTCACTTGCTCAGTATTTTGACTTTCCCGTCAATTGCCCTCTTGTATTATTTTAAGAAAAAAGAAAATCCGAACATAATTGGTGCGGGTATAAGTATGCTCGTAGGAGCTATCATTATTTGGTTTATTCAAAAGATGATTATCGCAGGTATACCAAATATGTGGAAGACTTTTGAAATTCCAATGGTTAATAACATGGGCGCACCTTTTCACACTGGCTTAATACCTGTCGCAATACTTTACAGTGCACTTTTTTATAGCTTATTCCAAGTTGCAAAAAACAAACCTTCAAGGACATTATTTTTTACTGTTTCGACCATTTGCATGGCTATTATTTCTTTCATTTCAGTTGGTATAATTCCTACCTTAGTCCTAGTACCTCTGATGGCTTTCTCACTACATAAATTTAGAAGTGTCACCGCTCATCAAACAGTACAAATCCTTACTATGGGAGCTTTGATGCTTGTCATTGGATTTTCAACTTTAGGCATCATTGTCATAAGAGCAAATGCGGATACACCGGTCAATATGAATGTACCTAGTGATGCGGTAAGGTTACTGCCATATCTAAACAGGGAACAATATGGAGAAAGACCTTTATTGTACGGTCCGCATTTTGATGCTAGACCTACAGGCGTCGAGAAGGAAGATCGATACGGACGTGTTGGTAACAAATACGAAATAGTTGAAGAAAAAATAGAATACAGCTACGATTCAAATGATAAAATGTTTTTTCCTAGAGTAACTCATACTGATGCTGCGCGCAAAAGACTTTACCGCACATGGTGGGGTCAAAAGACTGGTGCACCTACGCAAGGATTTAATTTATCCTTCCTCATGCGTTATCAAATGAGTTGGATGTATTGGAGGTATTTTATGTGGAATTTTGCTGGCCGCCAAAATGGAGATCAAGGGTACAGCCCATGGGATAAATCTGCAGGTCATTGGGTCTCTGGAATCAAACCACTCGATGAAAGCAAATTGTTCAATATGGATGAGATGCCAGATTATATGAAAAGAAATAAAGGACATAATACCTATTATTTCCTCCCTCTCCTGTTTGGATTACTAGGTTTGTTTTTTCATGCCAAAAACAGACAGAAAGAATTCCTCGTACTCACCGTTTTATTTGTCATTACAGGAATTGGTATAATTATTTACTCCAACCAGCCACCGAATGAGCCAAGAGAAAGAGATTATGTCTTAGCAGGTAGTTTTTTCACCTATTGTATGTGGGTTGGCATGGGAGTTCTAGGCCTGTTTCAATTATTTAAAAACAAACTCAAGCTTGGTGGTGTACCCGCCGCTGGGTTAGCATCGATTCTGGCTTTATCTGCACCAGTAATTATGGCTTTTCAAAATTTTGATGATCTGGGTCGTGAAGACATTACAGCATCAAGAGATTACGCCTCTAATTTTCTTGAATCCACAGCACCAAATGCGATCATCTTTACTTACGGTGATAATGATACCTACCCATTGTGGTATGCACAAGAAGTAGAGAACATTCGTCGTGATGTCAGAGTTGTCAATTTAAGTTTGATTCAAGTTGATTGGTACATCAATAAATTAAGGAATAGGGTCAATGACTCGGCTCCATTAAAATTAACTGTCCCTGCTGAAGCATACAGAGGTAAGAAACGAAATACGGTGTTTTTCTATCCACCTGATGGTCCTTTCGAACCAAAAAACGTATTAGAGGAATTAAAGTACATTGGTCACCCAAAAAACGAACAACAAGGACAGACCTTAATGCGATCGCCTGAATTGTATATTCCTGTCGATAGAAATCAGGCCATTCAATCAGGTTGGATTAGTCCTACGGACACTGTCAATTATGTGAATCGCATAGAATTTGATTTGTCTAGAAGTTTGGGTGCTGGATACATTCTTAAAGATGAGTTAGCTATTATGGATGTCATCGCTTCAAATATCTATGATCGTCCTGTTTATTTCGCAACTACTTGTAAAGAAGAAAAGCTTTTAGGACTAGGCGACTACATGCAAATGGAAGGTTTATCTCTTCGGATCATGCCTTTTAAAAATAAATCTGATGAATTGTTATCCATCTATGGAAGTGGAAGAGTCGCTTCTGATATTATTTATGATAATGTCATGAATAAATATAAATGGGGTGGATTTGACAAAAAGGATTTGTTTGTAGACAACAGCTACGGTGCAGCTATTCAATCCCATCGTATGTTTTTCATGAGAGCTTCAGAAGATTTATTAACTCGTGGGCAACGACAAAAAGCAGTTGACATGTGTGATAAGTTTTTCGAAGCATTTCCTAATATGAACTTCCCTTATTCACCAACTATTATACCATTCATTTCTGTGTATGCGAATGCTGGTCAAGTTGATAAGGCGAAGACACATCTTAGAATATTAGCGAATAATATGTCTCAAGAAATGAATTTCTTTGATTCCATTAATCCTGATGTTGTCGAATCAAGCTTTTCTACTGATTACTTATATAATGTGCGTACGATTCCACAACTTCTTCGAATTGCTAGTCTCTTAAAAGATCCTGCTTTCGAGCAAGAAATGAATGGATTGTTAGAACCGTATATGGTAGATCAGATGAGGAACTGATCTTATCTATAAGAATAGTTGTAAGGCATATGTCTTGAAATTTATTTAATTTGGGGGTAGTACTGATGTAAAGCATCTTACAATTGACATATTGTCATGGACAACGATGACAATAAATCCTTAACTTGATTATTAAATTTTTGCTTGTGCGTACCACAATCCTATATATACTGGTTATACTCTGTTTTCAAGCTACTGCTCAAACAAATAAAAAAGACAGAAAACGGACAACTGAATACAAAGGTCAGTCTATCGAATTGCCTAGACTAGATCTTACTCATCTAAGATCAACGACAAAAGAAAAAACAGGAGCTCATCAATTTGCAGAGCGCAGAGATGTTGAATTAACCCCGTCAAATAGTGGTTCTTGGAATAAAAAAGATACCTATTGGGAATGGTCTCTTGATATCCGTTCTCCTGGAGCAATTTCTATGAATTTAGGTTTTACAGAATACCAATTGCCCGAATCTTCAACTCTTGTTATTTATAATGCTGAAGGCCGTAAACTTGGTCCGTTTACAAAATCAGACAACAAAGAACATTTACAGCTGTGGACACCAATATTAAGTGGAGAAATAGTCACTCTCAAATTACAAGTGCCGGAAGAATCAATGGAAGATGTAAAATTAAAACTAACTGCAGTCAATCATGGCTTCGCTCAACCAGAGTTGAGATCTGGCTCGTGCAATATAGATGTGGCTTGTGGAGATAATGGCACTTTTCCAATCATCAATCGATACGAAGATCAAATCAGATCAGTTGCAGTTATGCAAATTGACGGCCTTTTAAGTTGCTCTGGATTTTTGATCAATTCAACTCAAAATGATTTCCAACCATATTTTTTAACAGCAGCTCACTGTGGCGTAACTGCCAGAAATGCAGCCTCTACTGTTGTCTATTGGAATTATGAGAATGCCAGCTGCAGGCCGGTTGAGAGTGCTGCTAGTGGAAATTTTGGAGATGGTATGCTTACCCAGTTTAATCAAGGTGCTACAGTTGTCAGCTCCACACCTAATCTAATTGTAGACGTGGACTTTACATTGCTCTTATTGGATGAACCTGTCGACCCTGATTTTGGGCCATATTTTGTTGGATGGGATATTCGACCAATATTACCTGATTCCACTTTTGTCATTCATCATCCAAATGCCGAGGAAAAACGAATTAGTTTCGATTTTGATCGACCTCAATTCGATTTAGTTAACTCTGACAGTATTTTCTTAAGAGTACTTAATTATGAATTAGGTACTACTGAACCAGGATCTTCCGGTGCTCCTTTATTTAATCAAACAGGTAGAGCAGTTGGTCATGTGAGCGGAGGAATTGCCAGTTGTTTTGAACGCACAGGCTTTGATCAGTATGGCTGGATTGGAATGGCTTGGGACAATGGAAACAGCTCACAAACACGCTTGAGAGATTGGTTGGACCCGACGAATAGCGGAACTCAATTTATGGATGGCCTGGATGGATCTTTTACTATAAAAATAAATTCTGCCTTTGAAAAACTCTGCGGTCTTCAAAATCCAACCTTACAAAGAGAAATAACTGTTGATACCAACTTCGAAGGTACTGTTCAATTATCTGTAGATAGTTTCCCTTCTGAACTAAACCCTTCACTAGAAAGGACTCAATTATCCCCTGGTGAATCAACAATTTTAACGTTAGAGAATCTGGATGCTTTACTACCCGGTGTGTATGAAATATCTCTACTAGCCACAGATGGAAATAATGAAAATGTCAATGACTTCACCATAGAAATCGTCGAAAATGTGCCAAATATTTTGATACCACAAATGCCATTATCAGACCAAGTACTAGGAGGAAGTCTAGCTACATTTATGTGGGAAGGGGACGCAGATGAATATGAAATACAAATATCTGAGAACATAGAATTTGTAGACCCTATCATTGAAGAAAAAATCTCTTCCAATTTGCAATTTTCTACAAATGGTTTGAATGAGAGCTCAGAGTATTTTTGGAGAGTAAGAGCGTCTAATCTCTGTGGACAGTCTGTTTATTCAGAACCAATTAAATTTAGAACGTCGTCTTTAATTTGCACAGAAACAACTCAAGCCGATTTGGGTTTAATCATTTCTCAAGACGGTATTGATACGATTACCGCTGAAATTAGAATCGATTTAACAAGTCCCATAGAATCAGTGACTATTCCTGTCATTGCTGGTACGCATACTTGGAGCAGTGATCTGACATTCAGTTTGATTAGTCCATCAGGCACTGTAGTCTCCCTAAGTGAAAATTTATGCAGTAATATGCAATTTATGAATTTTGATATAGGCTTTAGTGATGCAGGTTTTCCTATTTCTAATCTACCATGTCCGTTTATAGATGGTCGAATTTACCAGCCTGAATCTGCATTAAGTATATTCAATGGAGAAAACCCAAGTGGTGTTTGGACGCTAAGGTTAGTTGATGAGTTTAATTTGGATGGTGGCTTTCTAGAGAGTTTTCATTTAGAAATATGTACCGCTTCGGGTGGTCAATTGTTTACAGAATTTGCAGAATCAACATTTAATGCTTGTGGTACAAATCAGATTGAATCATCCTTACAACTGAGTGCAAATTTCGATTCTAACGTTGCAATATCAACGGTGTCAACAAACGAAAACTTAACTGTTTCATTCGATAAAACTGAAGCAAGTCCTGGTGAAACCATCAATTATTCAATCAATAATATAGATGTGTTGGAAGACATGACCAGTTCTGTTCGTTTCCTTTTCACTTCTGGAGTACAAACAAGTGAATCAGTAGTCGTCCTAAATTTCCAAAGTGTATTGCCCGATTTTGATTTGCTGATTCCTGAAAACAATAGTTTCATGGGTATTGGTGACAACCTTACTTTTGACTGGGAAGATGTACCTGGAGCGACAGGCTACATCATTGAACTTGGATATGACGACCCAACGTTTTCAGATTCCTTTTCTACTGAGTTGTCTTCAGATGAATCTGCTTTCAATGTCATCTTAGACTTTTTTGAGCCTAACGAAAAACCAGATGTTGTTTACTGGCGAGTTACCGCTATTGGAGAAGATTGCGACCGTATATCCCCAACATCATTGTTTATAGTCGATATCACAGATGCGGTAAACGAACTAGGTGATTTGACCATTACAATATTGCCAAATCCTTTTGAATCTGACATTCTGATTGATTTTTCAGCGTCCACCAATGCTGATTTTGTTATTGATCTTTTCAGCTCAAGTGGTAGTCGACTTAAAACTCATAGCATAAAAAGTGGTTCAACTCAATTTAATGTAAATACAAGCGATGTGCCACCAGGTATTTATTTTCTTCGTATGCAAAGTATGCAAGGGGTAATTGTAGAGAAAATTGTAAAGCAACGCTAAAACCGTTTGTAAGACAAAATGCATTTCTTTATATTCAGATTTCCCTCCGCGTGCCTTATATTCCTAAAGGATCCCTGCTCTGCTTTCCCTTCAGGGAACACAGGGCGCGTCTAGCATATTGGGGAATATAATGCTGGTTATTCATTAAGCCTTACACACGATAATACCTAAGATAAAAACCTTCTAAGCTTTTAATTACATTTACTTCTAAATTGAAAAAGACGTCATGTTTTTAAAAGCTTGTAATCTTTGTTTGATCACATCTTGATCCAGCTGCTTTATTTTGCCTAGAGAAAACTCTTCCACACAAAAAGATGCCATTACAGAACCATATATTATTCCTGTTTTTACTTCCTCGAATCCGATCGTATCGCAAGAAGCAAGATACCCACAAAGTCCACCTGCAAAACTATCTCCAGCACCAGTTGGATCTTTTACTTGTGCTAAAGGTAATGCTGGAGCAGCAAAGACGTTTCCATCGTGAAAAAGAAGAGCACCATGTTCGCCTTTCTTTACGATCAAATATTTTGGTCCCATTTCATGAATCACTTTCGCTGCATTGACAAGAGAATACTCTCCAGACAATTGACGTGCTTCTTCATCATTAATGGTCAGAATATCTACACGACCTATTGCTTCTTTTAGACTATCCATAGCGATATCCATCCAAAAGTTCATTGTATCAAGTACAGTGATTTTTGGCTTTTTGACCAATTGATCCATCACCTTAATTTGAATCTCAGGAGTAAGATTTCCAAGCATGAGTATGTCATCATCTTGATAAGTATCTGGCAATACAGGATCAAAATCTGCTAACACATTAAGTTCAGTCTTAAGTGTATCTCTGCTATTCATATTGTCATGATACCTTCCCGCCCAAAAAAATGAATTTTTGTCTTCTACGATTTCAATACCTTTTGTATCTATACCACGGTCATTCATCATCGCCAGTTCTTCTTTTGGAAAATCTCCACCAACAATAGAAACAAGATTGACTGAATCATGCAAGTATGAAGCTGCCCAAGCTATATAGGTGCCTGCGCCTCCTATTACCATCTCAGCTCTACCAAAAGGTGTCTCGATATCATCAAATGCAACAGTACCAACAGTAAGTATACTCATATCAAAAATTTGAGCAAATGTAATTGAAAAATATTAAAATCTGAGGTTGTCTTTACTATTGTCAAATCGTTTCAAGAATTGAACCACATGAATAATAGAGCACATAGATTTCCTTGACATGAAATGGTAGAAGGACGGGCAAGCCAGAGTTAATGCTGTAGACTAAACATCAATCCATTTCTCATTGCTCTTGCCGGATTCAATAACTTTATAAATAAAATTCATCCCCCTAACACCATCTTCAACCGTTGGGAAATCTTGATATAGAGCATCAGGTTTTTTACCAGCTTGAAACGCTCTTATACAATGCGCTACATTTCTATAAATACTTGCAAATGCTTCTAAGTACCCTTCTGGATGTCCCGAAGGTAAGCGCGTATGTGATTGTGTTGATGGATATAATTCTCCCACACCAGTACGAAGAACTTCCATCGGTTTATCTAACCACTTGACAATTAATGTGTTTGGCTCCATTTGAAACCATTGGAGACCTGCTTTCTCACCGTAAACACGGATGTTTAAATTATTTTCTTCACCAGCAGAAATTTGACTTGCATGCAGTACTCCTCGAGCACCATTATCAAAACGCAAGAGGACATTACCATCGTCATCCAATAATCTTCCTTCGACAATTGTACTGATATCTGCGCACAGTTGCTTGATTTCTAATCCTGTGATATACTCCGCAAGATTTTCAGCATGTGTACCTATATCGCCCATTGCCCCCGCAATTCCTGATTTACTTGGATCAGTTCGCCATGCTGCTTGCTTTTGGTCCGTTGACTCTAGAAAGGTTGACAACCAGCCTTGCGGATATTCGACGACTACTTTTCTGATTTTACCAATATCTCCATTAGCAACCATTGCCTTTGCTTGCTTGACCATTGGATAGCCAGTATAATTATGCGTTAAAGCGAATATCAAGCCGCTGTCTTTTACCAATTTCGCCAATTCATTCGCTTCTTCCATATCAAAGCAAAGTGGCTTATCACAAACGACATGAAAACCATTTTCAAGTGCCATTTTTGCGGGTCCAAAATGAACGTGATTTGGTGTGACTATAGAGACAAAATCCATCCGTTCACCTTCAGGTAATTGTTTTTCAGCCTCTATCATTTCGGCATAACTGCCATATACTCTGTCTTCTGGCAAGTATAAGTCTTCACCAGACAATTTAGATTTCTCAGCATTACTACTGAAAGCTCCACATACCAATGTTATCTCACCATCAATTGCTGCTGCCATTCTGTGGACGCCACCTATAAATGCACCTCGACCACCACCAATCATTCCCATTCTAATTTTTCTTCCCATTGTTTTTCGTTTTCTAAATCATATTAGCTACCAAACAACATTTGTTGTATAGCTTAAAGCTAATTCAATTTTATGAATAAATTATATAGGTAGGAATTTATGTAAAGCTATCCAAAAACCAAAATGATGAAATGAGAAAAAAGGAAATCACCCTGCTTTCTATAAGTTTACCTTCTCTCATATTCAAAAGAGCAGCCCCCAGTAATGGTGGTTATTCTACTCCCACCCCTTTCTATTGTAAATGCCCCTACAGTGCCTGAACAAGTCATACCATCTACGGTAAAAATATCGCCACTTGTCGGTAGAACCAAGCGCAACGATCCTGTTGCTTCAACTAGCACTATTTCAAAAGTTTAATCAACGTTGATTGTTGTTCGACCAGCAGATCCATCTGAATCACAAGAATTTTCTGAGGTTAAGTCATACGTTCCAATCCAGTCTTCTGCGAAACAAACATCGTCACCACAGCTTGCAAATATAACTGCCGTTAATAATAAGAACCCTAATAAATTTTTCATTTGTTGGTACTTAACATACGTATGACTCCAGGGTTTTATTACTTATACATTCACCATTAGGTAACGCTATTAGGTGGCCAAAATAAAAAAATGTGAAAGGCAGGAATCTCTTCCTGCCTTTTTCGTCTTACCTTTTTTCATATTCAAAAGAACAGTTACCAATTGTAGAAGTTAATCTATCTCCATCTCTTTCTATAGTGATAATAGATGTTGAAGCAGTACAAGTCTCTTCATTAACAGTAAATTCAAGTCCGCTTGAAGACAACGTTCCAGCTGTTGAACCAGCTGATATTTGGAAAGTAGTATCGGCAGAAATTGTGGCATCATCCTCACAAGCTGCATCTGAAGTTAAGTCATACGTACCAATCCAGTCCTCTGTAAAACAATCATCATCTCCACAGCTTGCGAACGTAAAAGCAACTAATAATAATAATCCTAGTAAATTTTTCATTTGTTATTTTAATATGTATAAAAACTTTGTCGGACATAATACGAATACCACCAGAGTTTTGTTGCCCATGTATTTACCATTAACTAGTTCCTCTTATCGAAGCTTTTTGAATAATATCCCGTCACTTCTATAGATTATCTCTAGAACTGTTGTTTTGTGTTACCAACACCAAATATCTGTTTGTCCCATTCAAAAAAAGTGGAATTTTATACTTCTATAAATTATATGATTACTTTGCACATAATCAATTGTACATTGATCCTACTATAGATTAATTTTAAATCAGACTCTAAAGGACAAATGAAAAAATGTCTTATTATATGTAGCTTTCTTTTTTGGCATTTACTTGCTTTTGGGCAATCAGATAGTACGACTATTGATTTTAAAATTCTGACCGTACAGGATATTAATAAAATTGAAGCAAGTATAAAACAACTCGAGATATTTACTGGTTTAAGAACTGAAACTAATCTAGAAGATCTACCTCTCACCATTTATGTCATCACTAAAGAGGACATTAAAGAAAATGGTTTTCAAACATTAACAGAAGCGCTCAAGTCTCTCCCTGGGATTAGAACTTCACAATCCGGTAATGTTTTTGATGGGGAGAACTTTATGATGAGAGGTCACTATGGCAACACTTATACAAAAATATTAGTTAACGATATCCCTATACGGCCATCTGTTGTAGGCACAATGCCCTTAGCTAGTCAACTGCCAATCAAACAAGCAGAACGAATCGAAGTAATTTATGGACCATCTGCAACATTATATGGAGCAGATGCTGCGGCAGGAATTATAAATATCATCTTAAAAGAAAATGATTATCCCAGTTATGCAAATGCTAACATTGAGACAGGAAATGAAAACTTAGCAAGAGTAAATGTTTCTTTTGGTGGCAAATACAAATTGGGTGATAAAGTTTTAGACATAAATCTGATGGGTGGTTTTACATCCTTTAGTGATAGAAAAATTAAATACGATATCAACAACTTGTACGACATCAATACTTATACAGAAATAATACAATTAGATAATTTCGAGAATCTAAATGTAGAAGATAGACCAAATTTCTCTCAAACAAATCAAATACCACTTAATAGTCTACCACATCAAAGTAATTATATCGGATTCTATGCCAAATTAGGTGGCTTTGATTTAGTAACACAACGATTTTTCAGATCAGACCACAGCACTTTAGGACTAAATCCCTTATCTGTTTCCTATTCTAATCCTCAACAAAACTTTGGTGAAGAAATAATTTCTACGGCTGCTACTTATCAAAATGAATATAAAAAATGGAAATGGCGTTTAACATTGAATAGCAATATATATAACATTAATCAAAATTCATCCTTTAGTTATATTCTTCCAACTTTTGGTATTATTTCAAACGCTTATGCTGAAGGACTTATTGGTAATCCAACCTTAGATCCAAGTATCAATCAATCCAGCAATATAGATAGTATATATTTTTCTGGGGCTAGATTTACCTCAGGAAATTTCAATGACTTTTCACTGGAATACAAATCTTTTATTCAGCTAACTGATGAAATTAATATATCTGCTGGAGTTGGTCTTGAAGGTGGGGTAGGTAATGGAATAGAACAATATTTACAAGCTCCAAGACAGACTGCAAGAGTATTTGACATCCCTGCTGTTATAGAAAATCCAAGTGCCTCGTTTGGTGCTTATAATGCATTTATTGAAATTTTCTATAATGGAGGTCCATTGACAATTATTGTAGGTTCGCATCTCTACAGACGTGGAGATAGACTAGTACAGAATAAAGCTGTTTTTAATCCAAGGTTTGGTGTATTATATAAATTGAAAAATAATTTTAGCCTTCGCGCTTTCTATAGCGAAGCCTTTCGTTATCCATCCACATTCTATGGTAATAATAGCTTCACTATTTCTGACAACTCAAGAGAATTAAATATTGAAAGTGGTTCCTTAGGGCTAGAACCAGAAAGTACAAATAATATAGAATTTGGTGCAAGATGGACGCTCAATTCAGATATATATGTTGACGCTACTTTATTTAGAACAAAAACCTCAAACTTTATTAACTATAACGTAAATCAGATTAATTCTGGTAATATCTTCTGGGGCTATGCTAATAATACAGATTCATTTAGTCGATTACAAGGTATCCAAGCAAGCATCACATTAAACAGTCTTATTCCTGCAATTGGTTTAGACACAGACATTAGTTTAAGTTATACTAAAGGAACAGAAAGGTTACTACAACTCCAATTATCCGAAAATAATGATATCTCATTAGTTGATATCACTGTTATCAGAGGCCAACCAGATTTTATGTTTTATATGAATAATAAAATAAAACTGATAGATGATCTTAATTTAATCTTACAACACTCGATAGCATCTAATAGTTGGACAAGGAATACATTTAGAGTGACACAAGCAATAACTACTGAAAATATTGATCCGATTATTAACAGCGGTTATTACACTCTAGATGTAAGACTTAACTTTAATATCAACAGGCAACTAAATTCTTATATTAATATTGCTAACTTATTTAGCCAACAGTACGCAGGCATAGATGGCACTGTTAACTTTGATGGCTTACTATTTAATCCACAGTCCAGAAGATTTTTATCATTCGGAGTAAATTATTCATTTAATTAATTTTATATGCGGTATTTACTCATAGTTATCCTAATTATACTTAATGCTAGTTTGTTTGGTCAAGCTAATCTGATAGACAAACTTATTACTGAGGCATACTCATCTAAAAACAGTGTGAAAGAGTATATACTATGGCAACAGTTACTTAATCAATTAGATATTGAATCTTCTAACTATCGTAGAGAAGAAATATATTTGGGTCTAGCAAAATTTTTCTATAATTCTCAACTGTATCCAGAAGCCCTTCAATACTATAAACTCACAGAGACATACTTAACAAGTCTTGACACTTTAGACCTGTCAGAATGTTACTTGGAGATTGGTAACAGTTATTATCAAACTGAGACAATAATAGAGGCAAAGACGTATTGGCAAAAAGCTGTAGATCTAAATACATACCCAAACAACTTAGCAGTACTTGATCAAATAATTAACATTAGTCAAGTGAACAATGACTATGATATGTCGATCACCTATTTATTAAAACAAAAAGAACTAGTAGAAATAAATGGTGAAACGAATTCGAAAAGAGCCACTGTTCTCAACAATTTAGCATATGCATATCATCAACAGAATAATAAAGAACTGGCTAATGAATATTTTCTTAAAGCTCTAGATTTTGAAAACTCATTAACTACACAACAAAAATTATCTATTTATCAAAACATCGCAATTGCAAAAATAAACGAAGGTCAAACAGAAGTAGGAAAAGATATTTTATTAGATTTAATTAGTCAGTTAACCAACACTAAACAAAAAGTTGAAGTCTTTCAAATTCTTGGTAAAATCTATGCTGAGGAGAACAATTACTTAGAAGCACTATCCTATTATAAGCAAGCAGAGACTATTGATACAGATGAACTCAACTCTGACATTATTGCTGAAACTTACTTTGGCTTGTCAGCAGTATACCAAAACATAAACGAATACGATTTAGCTTTTGAATACCTCAATAAATACAAGAAGATTATTGATGAAAACAAATATTTATTAGAAATAAAAAACACCAACTTACTTAATCAGCGTCGTGAAATCGAGCAAACTGAAAAGCAAAATCAATTGTTTAGAGCAGCTCAAAAAGTACAACAGACTGAAATACAAAAATTACAAATCGATGCTAAAAATCAAGCATTGGAAACACAGTCATTAAAACAAGATAGCGCATATAGAGTATCTCAATTAAACGTTGCACTGAAAGAAAAAGAGATCGCAAAAGCTAATTCAAAAAACACAGAATTAGAATTAATCAGATTAAGCAATATTTCTAGGCTTGCGCAACAAGAACTCTCTATTGTAAAGTCAAATCAAGAGAAAATAGAATTAGAAAAAACAAACCAAGAAAGAGAGAACGCCTTAACCAAGCAAAAATTAATTGTTCAGCAAAGAGATGCAAAAATCAAAACAGAACAGGCCCTCAATCAATTAAATCAGCAAGAATTAAAGCAAGGGAGAAAAAACCAACGCAATACATTATATTTTTCAGGATTACTCGGTCTTCTGGCGTTATTAACTATCACTGCATACTTGATCAAGAAAAGAGCTAATGAAAAATTAGAAACCGCCTTTAATAAATTATCTGTATCAGAATCCAAATTAAAATCAGCTGAGACAAAAATTACCACTTTGCTTAAGCAACAAGTTTCGGGCCCTATTGCAGATGCATTAATAGGAGAAAATGTTACAGAAGACATCACACAAAAATTTGTAGCTGTTCTTTTTTTAGATATTCGTGACTATACTAAGTTTTGTGAAACAAAAACTCCATCAGAAATAATAGCTTATCAAAATCAAGTCTTTGGCTTTATGATAAACATCATAGAAAAACACAATGGTGTGGTCAATCAATTATTAGGCGATGGATTTATGGCAACATTTGGTGCTCCTGTTTCAATGGGCAATGATTCATTAAATGCATATTTAGCAGCAAACGAAATAAGAGAAGTACTTCACTATAAAAATTTTAATAAAGAAATTCATCCAACAAAAATAGGTATTGGTATCCACGCTGGAAACGTAGTAGCAGGAAATGTTGGGAATGAAGAGAGAAAGCAATATTCCATTAGTGGAAATACTGTAATTCTAGCCGCACGTCTTGAGCAATTAAATAAAGAGAATAATAGTTCGCTAATTTATTCTCAAGAATTGTATGATCAATTACCTGATGAATATAAATCAATGACAAATTTTAAAGAAGTCATGGTGAAAGGGAGAAAGGAGCCGATTAAGATAGCTGTTGTTAAATGAAAAAATGCAGAATCAGGA
>Ga0114957_1000689_pt1 | contig 41860 bp, 26 predicted proteins | sample BantaG_FD_87175 | JGI IMG/M metagenome (GOLD analysis project Ga0114957, IMG submission 87175) | Marine algal microbial communities from Bantry Bay, Ireland - BantryBay_4 metaG | ecosystem: Host-associated > Algae > Red algae > Unclassified | place: Bantry Bay, Ireland | collected 2014-11-21
AGCCCTTCCTTCGTCACGTCCTCATCTTGGTAGCTTAGGCTACCAGATTCCGGGCGCTCCTCGGCTAGCCTAAAAATCTCTCTTTGGCTCCTATACAAAATCTCCACTCATAAACTCTAATGATGATCGATTTAATCATTCCAAATGACCTTTCCCGCTATGGGTTCACGCTTCCCTTCCGGCTGAGGCAGGTCAGAATAGCCCATATAAAAGAAGCCCAGACATTTTTCGCCTTCGCTTAAATTCAGAAACTTATCAGCCTGTTCTATACTTTTGGGAGAACTCCAATAAGCTCCGATTCCATGTGCGGTACAAGTCAGCCATATGTTTTGAACGGCACATGCTGTTGCAGCAAGCTCTTCCCATTCCGGAACGCGGACTTCGGGATCTCGTTGCATACAAATGGCAATGACACAAGCAGACTGCATTGGTTTCTTCTTCGTCTTTTTGTATTTCATGGGGGAGAATTTGTCTTCTGGCATGATGGTTTTGTAGGCTTCTGCCAAAAATGCTCCGAGCTTTTCTAGTGACTCGCCTTGAAAAACTTTGAAGCGCCAGGGTTCGGTGAAACGGTGGGTGGGTGCCCAATTGGCATTTTCTAAAATCTCTTCCAGAATTTCTTTGGGGATTTTTTTGTCGTTATAGGCGGCTGGGAATATGGATCTACGTTGGCGGATTAGGTTTGTTGTGTCGCTTGGTTTCATCTTTATTAATTTTTTTTGCAAAGATATGAAACAAGCGAGAAAGTTGTTTGTATGATTAGAATCGGTACCCTATTTTCATTACAGCAGTCCAATTCATCCTTCCCAGTCCCTCATCAAACCGATCTCGAAAATTGTAATCAATTTGAAGTTCTGGCTGAATGACTAAATGATTGTTTATTATCCATTTGTAGCCGGACTTTAAACCCACTCTGGAGCTAGGCCATGTTTCTGTTTTAGAAGGGTTATTAATTTCGTAGTATTCGTTAAATATAGTCTTGTAGTTTGGATCATCCTTTGTCAAAATTCTATTAATCCAAAATGCACCTAAGTATAATCGATCAATGCCTTCTTTTTGAAAAAAGTAATAACTGCTACCGATTGTAAATTCAAAGTATTGAAACTTAAAATTATAGCTTGAGTCAGGAAATTGATTGTTGTATGTTGAAGAAGTAATAAAACTTCTCGGGGAAAATTCATACTTCAGGTCTAGCTCTACACTGATTTTTTCAGTTAGTCCATACTCGTATGAGAGTGTTATGTCTCTATTGATTACGGAGATTAGCTCTGTTTTTAATTCATGCTGCTTTTGTGCTTGGCACAAGAATGGGAGGGTGACAAAGAAGATGTAAAGAAGTAGGTTTAGGCTTGCATTAAAGTGCATTATTTTACTTTAGAGTTGGCAGATCAAAATCTATACAAAACATGGAATTGTATATCAAAACCATTTAAGCCGTTCATCCAATAGGTTGTGCTATCTTCTGGCGACCTTGGTCTACCATCGAACAATATCAAACCAAGTTCATACATAGGCTCGTATTCAAGAAAATTATTATCAATATCAAAAATCTCGACTTTATATGATCTTTCAATATCAGGGAAAAGAATTGGAGGATCATAGCTAAAGATATATACAGTATCATGAATCGGGTTAACTAAAGTATCAGTTTGGGCTATTTTTTCAATAGAACCAGAAGACACATCTGATATTTTTATTGCAATATCCGGTGAAGATCCTAAATCCCATGGGTCTCCAGATTTTGTAGTGTCTGGAAAATCACTAATAACAATTGAAGTTAAAAAAGCTTCCTTTGGTATTACCTTATTATCTTCTTTTCTTTTACATCCTATTAAAAGAATTAAAACTAAAGCTAAAATAGGAAAATATAAATTATTGCTCTTTAAATTCACTAAACTAATTACTTAATTTGCTTTCACAATCTTATCAGTCCCAAGTAAAGAATTATTTCGATCAAAATATTTAATTAAATAAACACCCTTTGGGCTATCCTTCAAATTTATATTAATTTTTGAAGGTTTTGTGAATTCGGATGACAAAACATTTTGATCTAATAGATTAACTACTTCTATTCTAGTAATATTTGAAGAATGTAATTCAATTGTAAAATTATTATCAAACGGGTTTGGGTAAACCGTGGCTAAGCCTAAAACGCTTCTGTCATCTTTCTCAATCATCTCATTTTCTTGGTCAGAATACAACTGACTAACTTCTGTATCCAGATCATAAATCATGGAAATATAGGATCTTTGGTTATTATTGAATAAGTCTAAAAACCGATAATTCCCTAATTTCCGATAAGGCAAACTGCCTGAGAACTCACCTCCAAAATACACTATAAATCTATCATAAAACAACTGGGAAACACTTTCATCTTCAGTAGAACCATATTGTTGCCTCCACATGACTTTACCTGAATTATCTAATTTCATTAGACAGACATCTTTGTTTCCAAAACTTGTAAGAATACTATCTCCAAGAGATATGGTATTAGAAAAAGTAAGCCCATAATAAAGATTGTCTTTATTATCAAAAGTAGCATCAAACTTTTCTGTATCTATTTCAGCCGATTCGTTCTGAAAAATCCAAGCAAAACTAGCATCGTTATTAAATGAAAGAGTTGCTAAGTTATTTTGAATCTCACTAAAGACCCTTTGTCCATCTATACTCAACGTACCGTTACCTTCTGTCACAATAGAAACGAGCCCCTGACTCCCTGCTAAAGACAAATCTAACAATCTAAAATCACCAAAACGCCTAATTTCTTTAAAGAGGTTAATTTGATTAAGCTGTCCAGTTTGTATTAAGAAAAATCCTTCGTTAGAATTGAACACATGTTGCACTCCATTAATAGTTAATGAATTATTCAGATAGGTTCCAGCAATATAGATTTCTCCATTTCTATTTTCGGAAAAAATAAATCTGCTACCAGGATCAATATTTTCTATAATATCTGTGTTGACCAATGCACCATCAAAAGTCAATTTGATTAAGAAACCAGCAGTTTCGCTTGAGGAAGCAATTGGCGATCCAAAATAATTTAGGTTTCCAGAAAAATACCCTCCTAAATAGATGTAATTCTCTGTTTTTGACAGATGATTAATTTCAATATCTTCGGATGCAACAAGATCAGCTCCCCATGAACTTAGTGTATCTTCAAACTCAATAAAGCACTCAGGACTATTCGGAATTTCATAAGCATTTATAGTTTGTTCTGTATCCCAATCGTCAATAAAGTGAGATAAAACAGGAAGCTCTAACTTATCAACTCTTCTCCCTCTATGAGCATAATCATAATAGAACAGTCCTGACGTTGAATTTAACATTCCTTTAGGTATAGTTAAACTATCATTAGTCACGAAACTAAAAGATAAAAGCTCCTCATCCCCATTATCGTCTGTCATATTTTTCCAAATAATTTCTCCTATAGGATTATTCGTAAAACCATTAAAATCAAGATCTACATGGATTAATTCTGCTAAAGAACTAGACAATGTACCTAAACACATTACAGCATGTTTATTTATAGCAGGATCGTAAATCGGTTGACAGGTCCCTGTAAAGTGTTCCAGAGTTCCATCAAAAAGGTCATAAGGAATCTGAGGAGGTAATGGAGGATCAAAAGAACTACAAGTCTGATCATCATAATTATCAGAAAGAACCTCAAAACTCACATTACAATAGGTGACATAAGTACACTTAGCCTTAGCGTCCTCACCCCTAGCAACAACAAAATCAAATAATTGAGAGCCTTCAATATAGTCTGGATACCAAGATTGCATACTCGTATGGTTTAACCATAATAAATATAAATTTTCGTATCTTGGGTAACAAGAGTTATTCCCATCCGTCGTCTCAGGAAATTGTAAATTGTCAGGTCCACAAGCCGTATAATCGGCTCCTATTCGCTTACAATCGACTTCCCAGCAACCTGTCGCTGCATTCCAAGTTTTCTTTTTCACTTTATCAAACAAACCACCTGATGAAAAATCATAAATCTCTAAGCTCCCAGGACAATATTTAACGTTGGAACAGTCTGTATAACCTTCTGCCGTATACTCCCCGAGCAAGTCACTTGCATAATACTGGCTAATACTCCCTTGATTTACAGCAGCTTGAACAGTTGATAGGTATACCAAACCCTTTACTTTTCGCTTTTTTACTTTTTTCTCTTTGATAAAAGTACCATAATAACCGCAATAGATAGGCACCTTACATGTTTCGGCACCATTGCCTGGTCCATCTCCATAGGCGTAAAATGCAGCTACGCTATATTGATCTAACACGACTCCATTACATTCAACAATGTACTCACATTCTTCACCATCATTGTCTTCATTAAAATTTGATAATGATGTTACATCATTCGTAGAAATTGATATCAAAAATTCAATTTCACAACTTCCTATTGTAACTACAATGTCGTATTCTCCAGCAACTAAAGACCCAAGACTAAATGTTGATATATTTTCATTACCTGAGTCAACTAATGTGGCTACTGCCCCATTAACTGTTACAACAACATCAACATAATTTTGATTAGGTAATATAATACCAAAACTTCCATTATTAAAACCACCGCAAGCTGGAGTAATATCATGAATAAGATCTTCTGCGACGACATTATCGCAAGTATAAACATTAAAACATTCACTAGTAGAACTGCATCCTTCAGAGACGGTCACACAATATTCACCAGGTAATAAATCACTTATAACTGCTGTAGAAGCAGAAAAAGAATTATCACCTGTCTTTGACCACGAAATAGAATATACGTAAGGGGGGCCACCTAAACCTCCAGAAGCACTTATTGAAATATTACCATAATAATTAGGGGGATCTGATATCGCAAGAACATGAGCACTTATACTTATTGGGCTTGCACCCGATGGGTCTTGATTACATAAATCTGGATTCGGAGGATCATTTGGATTCGGAGGAGGGTTTGTTTGTTCATTACAACAACAGATATTTACATTCATAGTAGCTGTGCATCCAACACCGGAAGTTACTGTTACCCTGTAATCCCCTTCGCAAAGCGTACTGATGTAGTCTCCATTGGCAGAATAGCCAGAAGGGCCAGACCAAGCATAACTAAAAGAGCCTAGTCCACCTGAAGCTTCAACCAGTATACTTGATCCATAACATTCCCCAGATGGCTCGTTACAATAGTTAGCATTACTTTTTTCGATAAGTTCGATCGAAATATCTTCTAATGCCTCTTGAACTTCAAAAGAAGCCTCTGCAGTACAACCTCCAGCCCAGCTCGTTACGGTGACACTATATTCTCCAGCAGATAAACCACTTTGATTTTGTTGATTACTACCATTTGACCAACTATATTTAAGAGGCGGTGGTCCAATCGCCAAAATATTAATATAACCAAGGCCATTACTACAACCAATATGTCCTGTATAGGATTCTATTTCAATGACTCCACAGCACGGGTCGTTGCTTTGATTGACTGTGAAGCATCCTTCAGCCACTGGGCAGGAAAGGGCCCCAAAAGGATTCGTTGATACAGATAAACAATACTCTCCAGCGGGTAGACCGTAAATAAAAGCACCAGAGGAATAACCATTTGGCCCTTGCCAAAAATAGTATAAATCAGGATTAGCTTCTAAAACATCAATAGAACCAGAGGTGGTCGGGCCGCATGCGTCAGAAATATTAACGTCTGCGTTTGTTAATACTATGCTATTGCAATCTGAATCTATATCCCAACAACCTATTTGTACACAACCGTCATTACTGGTGGCAGTTACACAATAGGTACCCACTTCCAAATCTGTTCTGTTTTTACCTGTACCTCCGTCTGACCATTCATAGGTAAAACCAACTGAATTCTTACATTCTATTTGTACTTGAATACTTCCGGGGCCTACAACGGCATCAATGGGATAACAATCTTGAAATCCATTACCAGGTTCCACAATGATATTATAATCAAACACACAATTATTTGTTCCGTCTAAAGATGTAATGGTAACTGAATACACTCCTCCTTCTAAATTGTTTATATCTTCAATAGTCTCTCCATTGCTCCATTCAAATGAAAAAGAATTTGGTCCTGAGACTGTTAGATTAATGGAACCATCCAATGCTCCTAAGTCGCTCTCATTTGTAACATCTATATCTACATTTATGTTGCAAGAGGTTATTTCGATGATTAACCCTATCACGGAACCACAGGCATCTTGAACTTTTACTGTATAGAAGCCAGCTGATAAGCCACTTACGTCTTCATCGTTCGAAAAAAATTGGCCTGTAGCGTCATCTTCCCAATAGTATTGGTAGTTTCCTGGGGAGACTCCATTTACAGTAATATTTATTTGTCCATCCATCGAAGTAGAGTTGGATGCATTGATATGCGTTTCATCAATTGTAAAAGGAGGGGAAACACCATCACAAGAATAGACATCTAGGTCCCAATTTACTACCCCACAATAACTATCGTATACATTGATAGTATATGACCCAGGAGGTAGGTTGTCGATATCTTCTGTTGTTTCTCCATTGCTCCACTCAAATGTATAAGGAGGGTAGCCATAGTTTACTGTTAGATCAATAATGCCATCATTAGAGCTTCCTGTAGAGGCTGGCGTAATTTCTGCGAATAAGGTTTGTCCATTAACAACCCTACTGGAAATAAGTAATATAATTACTAGCCAGACAAAAGAATATGGAGGATTAAAATTTATTTTTTGCATAACAAAGTTTTCTGAGAAATAAACAAATGGGTTACCTTCAACTAAGAAATCACTCTTTTCCCAAATCTATTTTGAAAGCAGTTTTTAGCAGTTCTCTTAAAGGTTGCTGGTCTATTTTAAAGTCTGACTTTTTTATATAATGGACTTCGCCTTTTTCTTTATTGAATACAATGTAACCTTGATCTAGATTATCTGGCAATTGGCAGACCTTCGAAAGTTTTTCATTTGCTAGATAAATAGCCCCGTCGTTTGTAAAAATATAAAGAGTGCCTTTGATAAATGTTGCTACAAAATTATTTGTAAGAGGTTTTTTTAATTTATAGCGTTGGATTGACTTCCATCTTGCTTGATCAAAAGGCTTTTTCCTCTCTTTATGACGCACTACTGCCCCAGAAAAATGCCAATTTTCTATTTCGTGGCTTATGCTATTATAAACCAATATTTGCATATTCATACTGTCTAAATATGCGATATCGAAATAGATTGTTTGAGAACTATCTATTGGATAATAATAATAAGGATTTGAACTTAGTGGTGCATCATTAATCTTTAGCCGTTGCTCATGATTAGACGACAATACTTTTACAGATTTTATACGTTCTTTTGTTTTAGGGGCATTGATGTTATTGATTTCTTGAAAAGGAACTTTTACAAAAAAAGTAATGTATTCAGCCATTGAATAACTTGAGGTTAAGGAGTAAAGGCAGTCATTATAAATATCAAAGTTAATTTTATTTGTATTAAACCTTTCTCTGACAGGAATATCTATGTATCCTGATTTTCTAATATTAACTGAGCTATTCAATAAGCTGTCAATGTGTAACTTTAGAAGAATTCCATTTTTATTCAAAATAGAATCTGTTTGTACCAAATAGAAGTATTCTTTTTCAAGGAATATTTTATCCATTTGCACTTGTGATATTCCAAAGTTTATGAAAAATAAAAATAATATCCCTAAAATGTGCTTTAATTTAATCATACTTGAATTAGTATTAATGATGTAATGATTCAGAGATCGACTGTTTTAATTTAAAAAGAGTTAGATCTTTAGTAAAAACGATTAACTGGTATTCTTTTACTTCAGTAGACATTATTCCGTCGCCTTCAATGTCAATATCAAAGCCTAAATTTAAAATAGTATTAATTTCCGCTTCTGATTTAATAATGGTAACTCTTTTACAATAGGCGAAAATACTTTTATCTTCCATATCTGATTCCCATGTCATGTTTATATCTCCATCATAAGTTTTACCATATGATACATCTAGGTATTTATCATCGTGAAATGCAATCTGGTGATTTGTAAAATATGATAAAGGGTTATTACTACTTTGTCCTTGTACTCCTTCTACATCAATCATTATATCATTTAACCACCAATTGAAGGTACTATTTGCGAGCCAAGTATCTCTATCTATTATCCAAGTATTATAAGTCGGATTACTAGGGATAGTGTCAAGTTTATGAGGTATAAAGGCAAGCCTAGTATAATTAGGATACCCGTACATACTTTCTGATAGCGGTCCGCCATATTGTCCAGGGCCATCAGGTATTTCCCATTTTTTAATTAAAAAAGCATCCGGCTTACCAATAGTAGCATTTCCTTCATCTTCTTTTTCTGATCTAACAAATATAAGATTATTCACATCTGAAGACTCTTCTATTCCATGTATCTTTAGCATGTCTAAAAAAAGCCTCAGATGTGATCCACATTGGCCATCTTTAGTATATAATAACCAACTCGAAACAGTTCTAGATGTTAACCAATCATTATAATATTGAAGTTTTAAACCTTCATCCCCACTTTTTATTTCCAAACCTTCAAATTCTTCCCATATTTTTTCAACAATTAGTGAATCGTTACTTAATCCATTGGCAGCAATGCATGAGGTCTTAAACAACCCATGATACCAGTCATATCCTATACTATCGACTCCTATTTTTGGATTTTTATGTGTAACATAAACGGTGTTAGTACTTATTCCATTTTCAATATCAAACCAGTTTTTCTGAGCTGCCCCTTGAGGAGGGAGAGCATATTGCCATTTGATTGAGAATGATTCAATAAATTTAACTTCATGTAAAATTAAGTCCTCATTGTGAGCTGTAGGAGTGTAATTTAGTAAATAAGATCCACCTAATGGTCCTTGGGGAGCTATTAGCTTTTCAGCGAACATAACTGAATCGGAAGAAGTAACTCCTCGTATCCAAATACTGTCTGGGTTTTCAGCTGAACAAGTAAAAAGAATTCTAGCTTTTACCTTTATATTTCCAGCTTCACTTGAATACGCAATGGGTTTAGATTCTGTTTCTGTCCAATGGTTAAAATTGTAAGGGGCACCGAAATCAGTTATTGAATCTTTTTTTATGTATTCAATGCAATCGACAAAGTTTACGTTAGATAGCGTAAACTGATAATTAGGGTCTGATTGAGCTAAGCTTGTAGTCAAAGACAACACCAAGAATATTCCCATATAAAAAATGTTCCTTAATCTTTTTTCTTTGATCCTTAATGTAAATGATACTCCTATTTTCATAAATAAAATTTAGTGGAAAACATTTGAAATTGAAATTAAATCATTTCGTAAATAACTGTAACTAACCGCTGAAAAATTTCCCTCCGTAGTCCATTTCATTCTCTTCAATTACATTAAACCAAGCATTCGAAAACTACTCTGTAACAATAATTTACACAATGGTAGTTATTTTATTGTTAGACAAAATACCCCAGTTTCACCATAAGTCTGTATCCTGATTTCACAAACAAACAAACAAACAAACAAACAAACAAATGACCCTTAAATCACCCCCTCACCATAAAGAACAGACTACTATAAGTCAGGTTTCTAAATTTTTAAAAAATAGTGCTTAAACAAAAATAAGATGCATTGCTCTCTAAGGTTCCCCGCCCATTCACAAGCGAATCTCCTTCAATTAATTTTTAGGTATTACCTGTTTTTATTTTTAGGCTAACCTAAAAATTAATATCTTTACGATATAATCATTAAACAAAAAATTATTTGCCCCACTATACAATCAAATTCTTAGCTAAAGCACACTCCTTAAGTCGATTAGCTTCAACTAAAAATTTGCAGTGGGCCAAGTAAGTTTTTCGTTGTTAGCAAGTCAAATACCATGAAAAGAATCTCTCAAACAGAGGAAAATTACCTCAAAGCCATATTCAGTGTTTCCGAAAACAAAGGGAAGGCTGCCAGCACCAATGAAATCAGCAAAGAGATTCAAATCTCAGCAGCTTCTGTAACGGATATGTTTAAGCGCCTTGCGGAAAAGGGCTTGATTGATTATAAAAAACACAAGGGGGTCCGGCTAACTGAAAAAGGAAACCGGCATGCCACCAAACTCGTTCGCAAGCATCGATTGTGGGAAGTATTTTTGGTGGAGAAGCTCAACTTTGACTGGGGGGAAGTTCATGATATCGCAGAGGAGCTGGAACACATAAATTCGGATGAATTAATTGATCGACTGGACAAATACCTGGATCATCCAAAGTTTGATCCACATGGCGATCCTATCCCGGATGCTGATGGCGTTTTTGAGGTTCGGGCCCAAATACTTTTGTCGGAATTAGCACTAAACAAAACCGGGGTGGTAGTAGGCGTACAGGAGCACTCCCCTACTTTTCTGGAATACCTCGACCGTATGAAACTAGGGCTGGGAAGCAGCATTATAATTTTAGAAAAATTTGAATTCGATCAATCAATTCGCGTCAAAATAGGAAAGAAAGAACACACTTTGACTGCCAAAGTTGCAAAAAACTTATTTATACAAACACAAGAGAAATGAAAAAATACTTTATCCTTTTTGCCCTGAGCTTATTCATTTTTAAGAGCAGTCAGGCACAGCAAAAATTAAAGATTGTAGCTACCGCTTCGATGATAGCCGACATGGCTAAAAACATAGCTGGTGATAAAATGGATGTCGTGTGTATCGTACCTATTGGTGGCGATCCACATACCTACGAACCAACTCCCCGCGATGTAAAACTAGTCGTCAGTGGCGACATCATTCTAATGAACGGCCTTACCTTCGAAGGCTGGCTTACAGAATTAATTAAAAACTCAGGCACTAAGGCAAAAACCTATACCGTCACTAAAGACATCAATGCCATCACCGCCGTGGACCACGCCAATTCTACCGATCCACACGCCTGGATGGACTTCACCTTAGGTTACCAATACATTCTCAACATTAAAAATGCATTAATAGAAAACGATCCTGACAATAAAGTTTATTACGAAGCGCGCCACGATGCTTATTTAGAACAACTAAAAGCTGCCGACAAATACGTGATGAATAAAATTAAAACGATTCCGGAAGCGCGCCGAATTTTAATTACTTCTCATGATGCGTTTCAATACTATGGTCGCCGATATGGCATTCGACTGGAAGCAGTGATGGGTGTTTCTACTGATGCAGAAATAAAAATTTCAGATAGAACTCGTCTCGACAAAGTGATCAGAGCATCAAAGGTTCCTGCTGTTTTTATTGAGAGTACGATCAATCCAAAATTTCTGGAGCAGGTTTCCAAAGATCATAACATCGTCATTGGAGGAGAACTTTACGCAGACTCTATCGGTGATGAGGATAGCGATGCCCCTACTTATATCGATATGTTGAAACACAATACTGATGTCATTGTTGCCGCATTAACGAAGCAGGAATCCGCTCCTGTTGAGGAAGAGCACGAGCAGAATAGCCTGGCTGTAAAAATAGTTTTGTATGGCATACTTGGTGCGCTTTGTATTGGAGGGTTTTTGTTGATGCTTTTTCGGGTTAAAGATTGAGATAGAGGATTGTATCGTGAAGCGTAAATTAATACGTTTTAAAGATCGGTAAGCACTATCGCGAAGCAAAGGGATTGCCGAGCTGAGACGCAAGGAATAAGAATGCAAATTAGAATCAGAAGTTTCAGACTAAAGGGAAATGTTCTAATTCTATTTTTTTGCGCCTCAGCTCGGCCATCACTGGCCGTTCCGGCGAAGTGCTTACCGATCTTTAAGACGCTCAGATAAAAAACAACAACCATGGAAGAAACCACAATTTCAATAAAAGGGCTCTCCGTTTCTTACGAGCGGAAACGAGTACTGACCAATATCTACCTGGAGATGGAGTCGGGAAATATCTATGGAGTTGTTGGTCCAAATGGTGCCGGGAAGTCCACCTTGTTCAAAGCGATACTTGGTTTGATTGAGATCAATGCGGGGACCGTCCTCATCAAGGGAGCACCTATTGAGACGCAGCGAAAAAATGTGGTTTATGTGCCACAAAAAAATGATGTGGACTGGAGTTTTCCGGCAACGGTATACGACGTGGTTCTCATGGGACGCTACCCGCACAAATCCACCATGCAACGATTCAATAAGGAAGATCACAGCATTGCAGAAGAGGCATTGGATGAAGTAGGTATCAGCAATTTGAAAAACCGCCAGATCGGAGAACTTTCAGGAGGACAGCAGCAACGCGTTTTTATCGCACGTGCACTTTGTCAACAGGCCGATATATTTTTACTGGATGAGCCCTTCGTCGGGGTGGACATGACTACGGAAGATCAGATCATTACTATTTTGAAAAAACTGGCAGATCAGGGGAAGACTTTATTGGTCGTGCATCACGATCTTTCGAGTGTGGAAGAGTATTTTGATAAAGTTATTCTACTCAATCAACGACTCATCGCTTACGGCGATACGACGACGACATTTAATCCGGAGAATATTTCGAAGACTTATGGCGGGCAGTTGCCTATTTTGCATCGTACTGGGATGATGGAGTAGAGAGCGTGGGAAGTTGGAAGCGGGAAGTGGGAAGTTGGAAGTGGGAAGCGGGAAGTTGGAAGCGGGAAGTTGGAAGCGGGAAGTTGGAAGCGGGAAGTGGGAAGCGGGAAGTGGGAAGTGGGAAGTGGGAAGCTCCCTCTAACGCGTTACCTACGATCGAGGGAGCTTCCCACTTCCAACTTCCAACTTCCAACTCTATTCAAACACCACCTTCAAAAGCTCCGGCGCCAAACTCCCATCATTAAAACGCACCTGCAAATAGTAAACACCACTTGCTAAAGCAGCTCGTTTCATATCAACTATTGGTGTATTCAAATCATGCACACTTCTTACCTGACGGCCCATTTGGTCAAAGAGACTTAGATGATAGCCTTGGGAATAATTGTCTACTTCTATGCTGATTTTGCTGTGCCCCGGATTCGGAAAAACATTTACAGAAGCTGTTTCAAAATGGTCTTCTGTACTACTCGTAATGCCACATAAAACAAATTGAAGAAAGTCAGAGCCTCCGGCGAAGAATGCATCAAGGTACTGAAAGAAAGGTCCATCGTAGGAATCTTCATGACCTCCATCTGGTGCAGCAACGTGGAAATTATAAATACCCAAGTCGTCTGCTCTTTCATGCAAAAGACCACTTCCATCAAGTGACATAAAGTCGAGTCCAAACACTGAAGCCTGTCCATGATTGTAAGGCACCACATCATCTGCAGTACCGTGATAGCTGGCCATTGGTGGTTCTCCTTCTGACATCCATTCTTTTTTGTGCAAAGCACCAGAAAGATTAAGTACCGCCGCGACATCGGAGGAGTAAGACTGATTGGTGGCATCTCCGGTACTGCCTTCAATGCCTCCGTTACCATTTAATATCTGTTGCACAAAACCAGGAATATCATCATCGGTATCGAAGTAGGCAGCATGGGTTGACATGATGGCTCCAGCTGAATATCCTCCAACTAAAATATAATCGGTATCAATTCGATACAGGTTATCGGTATCTGCATCTTGTCGAAAATAGCGGATAGCTGCTTTCAAATCTCCGAGTGACTTCATAGCAGCATCCAGCATTTCTATTGAATCTGGAACACCTAATTGGAGAAACGGGTATAAACGATAACTGATAGTAGCAGTCACAAAGCCTCGTTTCGCAAAGTCCATGGCGAGGCCATCCATGTCTGAGCGGTCACCTGCTATAAAGGCCCCACCATGCGACCAAATAATCAGAGGACGCTTTTGCTGCGCATCTCCTGCAGGCTGGTAGATATCCATTTCCAGATCAAAACTGTTCCCAGCCACATCTGTATTGGTACCGTAAGTAATCGTCGTGCTCGTACTAACTGTAAAAAGGTCATCGTCGGAATAACGAATGCCATCACAGCCTTGTGCTGTTTGCGCGCTCAGGCTTTGTGTGCCTAAAAGAATGGCGAAGATTAAACGTTTGTAATTTTTTTTCATGTTTGTGTGGGTTTTGAAAAGTGGGTTTTGAAAAGTTGGAAGTGGGAAATGCGAAGTTGGAAGTGGGAAGTGGGAAGTGGGAAGCGCCTTCTAACGCGTGGCCCGCGATCGAGGGAAGCTTCCCACTTCCAACTTCCCACTTCCCACTTCCAATCTCCAACCTCCAACCTTTCTCTACTCCGCTTCATCAGAAGAACCTAAAACTAAATTCAGTCCAACTCTCAAATTTACGTTTTTACTTTCATAAGGTTGTATGGCAGCGATGACATTATCAGTAACTACATAGAGTTGAACGGGTCCAAGTTTAGCAGTGGCGCTTAGTCCAACATTGTCATATGTTTTGTTACGGACGGAGTAAGAGGCGCCGACTGAGAACCTTTCCATAAATTTCGCTTGTGCACTTAGAGCTACGGCGGAGAAGGTTTCACCTCGATAAAATTCATTGTAAAACAAGCCACCTACCATCAAAGCATCGCTGACCTGGTAGCGGGCATTTACATAAATTTTGGGGGCGAGTGCGGTAGAATAGCTATTATTGGTTTCTTCAAATTTGAAAATATTTTCAATAGAATCGACTACTGAAGAAAAGGAAATATCACCACCGGACAGTACATTGGAAAAATCAAGTCCATCGAAATTGGAAGTACCATTGCTGTGGTAGTTGGTAACACTCTTCGTCCAGTTTATTTTTCCCCAATCAATGATACTGGCGCTGATAGATAACTTATTGCTTACCTCAAAATCTAATCCCAGGTCAAAAGCAAGTCCAGTATTTTCGGTAGTAAAGTTTTTGAAAGAAAGAACATCATCAAAACCGTATTCTACGTCGTAGCCAGATAAAGTATCGAACAGAAGTACATCACTAAAGGTAGAAGAATTAATTCGGTAATCTGTTGTTAGTTTAAGTTGATAGATGTCATCGTCGGTATACAGAGACGCATCGGTACGATCGGTTGAAACATCACCGATGCCTGTCAACCATTTTGCTTTAGCACCTAAGGTCAGTTTTCCAACTTTGTAAGCAGCCCCTAGTCCAATTTCGTTGTAGGCGAAGCTTTGCTGGTCGGGGCCAAAAGCGACTTCCTGACCGATGAACTGGGAATTGCCTTCCCAAAATACCTGAGGTAACTTATCCGCGTATTTTAAATAACTGTTGGACTTGATGGCATGGCCAAGATTGAGTGACAACTTATCATTCACACGAAAGTGTACACGCACCGTTTCCAACTCGAGATTAATTTTCAGGGTATTGGTGGATTCCAGGTTGGTTAAAAGTGCACTGACATCCAGTTGACCTATATTGTCATTGACGTTGAACAGGCTGGCAATTGAACCGGGTGTATGAAAGTAACTTCCATAAATTCCTGGTAGTGCGACGACCAGTCGTTCGTCAGGAACAAGTGCGGGGTTGGTCTTTACATTTTGAAATAAATCAGGAACAAGCTGCAATGTCAATTCCTGGGCAATTGCCAAATTGAGAAAACAGCTGGCGAATAGGAGAGGCAGTATTTTTTTAAACATTATTTCTTTTAGGCTAGATGATGAAATTAGTTGCATCCAGGTGGCTGGGTGCTGGGTGCTGGTTATCCTCTAACTTGGGGTAACGCGATTGCTACGAATCGAGTGATCCAGCATCTTGCATCCAGTATCCTGCTATTCTTTTTTAATCCCCAGTTTCATCCCAATCCGTACACGCACTTCATCATCTGCGTATACTTTTATTGATTGGGTTCCATTATCAATTGTAGAAAAAGTAGCGTTTAGAAATAGCTTTTTGGCATTTCTTATTCTATCAAATCTTGTTGCATCATAACTAAAGAATGTAGTTTTTTCAGAAACATCTGTCGCATTGCCATTATTATCAACCGGAGCTGCCGCCATGACTGTTTCAACGGTTGGTAGCAGGGAGTCCAGTAAAACATTATTTTCATCTGCAAAATAGAGTTGCATACCCACGTTCAAACCAATTTCATTTTCAGTAATCATTTTGAACTCGACGTGATCGACATCGCCATAGGTATCAAAATTTACCGCAAAGGTATCACGCGCAATAAATCCATCTGCAGAACCCCATATGGGTAATTCAACTTCTACCTGCACTTTTATGTAGCTACTGTCGGTTACAAATCCACGAATACTTGTCAGCGAATCCGGGTTAGGAACTGCGTCCATATCGTAATCAACCCACACCGGGTTGGCACTTAATATTTCTGCGATATTAGAATTCTGCGCATTGAAAGCGAAGTTGGTCGTTTTAATTTGTCCGACTTCAGCAAGTGAAGGATAAGCAACATCAATACTGTCCAGAAAATCACTTTCCAATTCGAGTACCTCACCTGTTGCCGTCAAGACATCTACAATATTTGCCTTCGAGCGAACCGGAATACCAAAAGAGTTTTCAACCGTCAGTGTCAATTTCGGATCTTCAAAAACAACATCACCTCTTGTCCAGTTTTCAAAAAAGTCTATTTCAATGGTATCGCGATCCAATTCGTAAAGTGCATTTCCAAGATAACCTTCGAGGTAGGAAGCAGTTAAGTCTGTAAAAATAATTCCACAAGTGGGCAGCGTATCGTTGATGCCACTATTGACCCGATGCGCAACATAGTTTATAAAAATGGTGTCATTAATAGTTTCTAATAAATAACCAGAGACATCAATACCATCTGTAAAAATATTTCCACCTATAGCTCCCGGACCAGCGCTGGCATTAAAGGTCGCAGAAAAAGGAACACCATCTTTTGTCATAGAAGGTAAGGTAATGGTCACCTCTACCGGCTCGGTATGATCGTTGGTAAAGCCAGCTTTGAAAGTTCCTGTTTTTAGAATAGCATAGTCGATATCAATTCCGTCAACCGGCTCGTAGGGAATGTAATAATTGGTATCCGACAACTCAAAAGGTGCCGCTCCACTAATAATATCAAAAAGGTCGGTAGCCGTTTTACCTGTTACATCTCCTTTATAGTTGAGTGTGATCAGCCCATCGTCACCGATTAGAATAAATGTGGTGGTGTCGAAGTTTTCCAAAACAGAAGTCAGCGTCGTGGAAGTGTTCATCAGCGGGACAGCATATTCTGCATCGTAGCCACCAATTCCAACGCTGTCGGTATCGTATTTTTTACAAGAATAGGTAAGCGTGGCAAGAAGAGCCAAGATCAAAAAAGCGGGCAGAAATTTTTTCATGTTTGTGATTTTCGGCTGTTATAACATTTTCAGCAAAGGCATTATTGCTGCTAATATCTAAAGAAAGGGTTAAAGTTGTGGTTTACTCGTTTATAAGACAACAAACAAACAGAAGTCTAACCTCTTACTAGTATTACTTTTCAAAACGAGCAATCGTGACGCGAAGCTGCGTTGATTCCGGCTGTTTGTAGATTAGCTGACAGAAATGGGTAAAAGGTTGGAAGTGGGAAGTGGGGAGTGGGAAGCGCCTTCTAACGTGGGTTTTCGCGATTAAGTGAAGCTTCCCACTTCCAACTTCCAACTTCCAACCTATATCTCAAACTCCTGTCCCAATGCTGGAATCTCCACCTCTTGATTAAAACCATTTTCTTTCAAATAGGCTTTTAAAGCTTCTTGCCTTTCTAAGTTTCCATGTACGAGATAAATCTTTTTTAGATTCTTTTTCTGGTTACTTAGAAAGTCGACGATCTCTGTTCGGTCGGCGTGGGCAGAGAAGGAATCCATGATTTCTATATCCGCTTTTACCATTTTCCATTCGCCGAAAAGTTTAATTTTTTCGATACCATCGCGGAGCATTCCACCTGGTGTATTGGGAGAACAGTAACCGACTATGAGTAATGTATTCTTTTTATTGTCAATGTTATTAGCCAGGTGATGCCGAACTCTACCGGCATTCATCATACCAGAAGAACTGATAATAATGGCCCCACCACTTATTCCGTTCAGACTTTTAGAAACATTAACATTGCGCACATAGGTGAGTTCGTTGAAACCAAAAGGATTGTCATCAATCAGCAGGTATTGACTTAGGTCATCATCAAAACATTCAGGGTGTGCCCCAAAAATGGTGGTGGCATTTACCGCAAGTGGACTATCTACAAAAACAGGAATCTTTGGCAGCAATCCTTTAGTTTCCATCTGATCCAGCATGTATACAATCTCCTGCGTACGACCAACACTAAAAGCCGGGATAATTAATTTCCCTTTTTTCTCCACGCAGGTACGGGTAATGATTTCCAGGAAGCGATCCGATTCTCCGGGTGCCGCTTCGTGTTCTTTATTTCCATAAGTTGATTCACAAATCAGATGATCGACTTTCGGCATTGGAAGTGGGTCACGCAAAATTGGACGATTGGGTCGACCTATATCTCCGGTAAAACCAAATGTTTTCGTTTTGCCATTTTCCTGTATACGCAAAGTGACGCTGGCACTTCCGAGGATATGACCTGCGTCTCTGAAAAGCACTTCTATATCTTCATTGATTCGAAACCAGCGTTCGTATGGAACTCCTGTAAACAGGTCCATTGCCGCATTGGCATCTTCAACCGTATAAAGAGGTACCCGAAGTTTTGCCGCTTTTGTTGCTTTACTTCTTTTCTTTTTTTTCTTTTTGCGTATAAGTCTTTTGTTGTAGTACTCCGCATCTCGCTCCTGAATCTTAGCAGAATCCAGTAGCATAATAGCGCAAAGGCTTCTGGTGGCGTGGGTGGAGATGATATCGCTTTGAAAGCCATCTTTTACCAGCTTGGGAATTCGCCCACTGTGGTCAATATGTGCATGTGAAAGGAGGAGGCAATCTATTTGCTCTGGTTTGAAGAGCCACTCTTCATTAAAAGATTTCATATCCTTATTTCTTCCCTGATAAAGTCCGCAGTCTAAAAGTATGGTAAATCCATTATCTAGTGTCAAAAGGTGTGCAGATCCGGTTACTTCCTGTGCTGCCCCGCAAAATTGTATTTTCATAATTGTTTGTTCATTAAATATGGGGACAAGATACTAAAAAAGCCAGAGACCTGAATGATCTCAGGGCGCTGGCTTTTTTGAGGGGTCGGGTGCGAGGAGTCCGGTGTCGGGAGTGGCTGACCGTTGATGTAGTTTTCTATAAGTTTGGCTTCAGAGCTACATGCAGCTTTTCTTAAAGTGCCAAAATCAATTATCGGGGCTAACCTGAGGAGTCGGATGTGAGGAGTCAGGCACGTGGCATGCGGAGCTCCGCATTAGCGGGAAACTGACACCTGACTCCTCACTCCCGACGCCTCATCAATAAACCTTGCAACTCCCATAGCTAGTCTCCATCTCAATGGTGCTTTTCGCATTTTCGGAACCTTTGTAGCCTTTCACTTGATGGCCCTGTCCCATTTTCTTTTCAGCAATGACTTCCGATCCATTAGGATATTTGACACTACCGTAATTGGCAGACAAGTCGAATTTAAAGGAGGCATCGTCATCTACATCCACTTTAAATCCGGTATGAAATCCGATTTATCTCCTAAACTGGAAGCCCCCCACCAGCTATTGCTGTTAGATCCGATGGAAGTCACTGCCTTTACGTAATCGCTTCTGTTCTCAAAATCAATATCTTGGATGTTAGTCAAGGCCAGCATAGCTGGCGTGACTAACATCTAACATCCATCTACGTGCTGCAAAACCCAGATTCAACAGTCCTCAGGCGCTTCCAGATAACGGCATAAAAAAAAAGAATACCCAACGAAGGATATTCTCTTTTAGGCTCAACGCCTTTTAAAACCGCTTTTTAGTATCTGAAAGTGCTGACAATTATTGTTTTCCATGAATGACTTCAGGGCCACGATCGTGGTACTGTACATTCACTTTTTCATTAATACTCAAGACTTTTACTTCTGTACGTCGGTTGTACTGATGCTCTTCTTCAGAACAGTTGGAGCCATCGCTACAACCGTTTCTAAGTGAAGACTCGCCATACCCTCTGGTCGTGATTCGATTAGAACCGACTCCCCTTGCCACAAGGTATTCCTTGGCAGAATCTGCTCTCTTTTTAGAAAGTTGCTGATTGTATGCAGTACCACCACGTGAATCTGTGTGCGAACTCAGTTCAATAACCATAGAAGGATATCTGGTCATCAAATCTCTCAATTCATCTAATTCAACAGCGGCTCCTTTTCTAATAAAAGATTTATTAAAATCGTAGTAAATGTTTTCTAAAATAATAGTACTTCCTTCTCTAAAAGTACCTCCGGTATATTTCTCATCTGTCTTGCCGCTAAAAGGTGAAAGCATAATTTCTCCAGATAGTGGTGACCCCGCTTTTACACCAGCGTAAGAAATCATACCATTTGCATAATTTTCTTTGATACCAGTCACTACATAATCACAACCTGCAGGTAGGCAATAGTTGAATCGTCCGTTCCCATCTGCCAATACAACATCTTCTTTTCCGTTACAGGTGCTGACAACTTTAATGATCGCGTTAGGTATAGCTGTATTTTTAGTTTTATCTTTAACAACACCCGATAGCTCAGCACATACCGAACGACTAAGTGGTACTTCAATAACTCCGGCTCCGGTATTACCCTGTGTAGAGTATACCACTTCGTTGCTGGCAAAACCATCTTTTGATACAAAAAGCAAATAGCGTTTTTCACCCATAAAATCGTAAAGCGCCTCCCCGTTTGCATCTGTCTTTGCATCTGCATCACCTAGTGAGCCAGCGTCTTTTCTGATTAGTTTGAAAACCAATTCGGAGGATCCGGCATTCGAAGGCATTAGTACTGCCTCGTACAAATCGCTACCTCCACCTATAAAGCCTTCAGAAGTTCTTTCAAAGATCCTAACCTGAGCATCTTCGATTCTATTATTGTTTGTTGCATCGTACACCTGAATGGTCGAAGAGATTATTTCAGGAGCCGTTTCGCCACCGATACCTTCGAATGCTTCGAATAAGTAGATGTCGTCTTTACCATTTCCACCTGCGCGGTCTGATGCGAAATATCCTTTAGTACCCCCTGGAGAAAGAATAAGTCCAAGGTCGTCAGAAGGCGAGTTAAAAGGCTCTCCAAGGTTACTGACAGCGCCCCAAACTTTGGACCCGACATCAATTCTAAAAATATCTAAACCTCCCATTCCTTCGTGTCCGTTTGAGGCAAAAAATAAGTTACCGGTACTGTGAATGAATGGAAAAACTTCATTTTTAATGGTGTTGATCTCTGCGCCTAAATTCATGGGGCCTGACCAGGTATCCCCCTGACGTTCCACCACCCACAAATCCATTCCACCTCGTCCACCTGGCATGTCAGAAGAAAAATACAACTTCTTACCGTCTGCTGAGAGTGTGGGATGACAGACAGAATAATCATCACTATTAAAAGGAAGTTCTTTTACGTTTTCCCAGTCTTCAGGACCTTTCTCTGCTTCATAAATTTTCAAACGGGTTACGCCCTGTTCATCTGCTTTTCGAACCCCCTTCTTCAGATTGTTACGGGTAAAGTAGATAACGTTCCCGTCTCTGCTAAAGGTCACCGGACCTTCGTGCAATTGAGAATTTACCTCAAGGGAAAATTGCTTTGGATTGAGTGGTAATCCGTTGCCATCAAGTGAAGCATAGTAAAGCTCGAAATAGGTTTCGTTAATTTTTTTATCCCGCTCGCCCTGACTCTTACGAGAGGTAGCGTATACTAAACCATTTTGATAAAAAGCGGGAGAAAATTCAAGATTAGAGGTATTGATTTGTTTTGCATTTTTAATAACAACACTTCCTCCTTTTTCATAAAGCTTCTTAGCAGCTTTAGTTTTTGAAGACTTCTGTGCTGTCGCATCAAATGCAAACAAGCAAGCAGTTATTAATAAAAAGAGTATTGCTTTATAACCTTTCATAATTTAAACAATTTTGTCTGGCTTCAAATAAAAACAGGTCGCCGTGCCTTATTAGGTGAATAAAATAAATAGTTCATTATTCTTCTATCTCACTAAGTAATGAACAAGTAATCACTTCCCGATTTGTCTCTGATCCTTTGCAGTCACGTTTCCCTGTTTTTTGTTTAAATATGGACTATTCGCTCAAAAAACAACTTCGCCTGACTACAAATTATCAATCCCAAATCAATAACTTATTATTTGTCCATTACTAACGCGAATCAGGTACAACTTTATTTCTTAAAGAGTTAACTTTTTGGTCGCCTTTCTTTTACGTCGTTCGTAGAGTTCTCATATGGTAGAACTCCATTCATCGCAAACCTGCTGCCAAAAACAACCGTTTTGTTTTAACTCAACTTCTTCCTAGAAAAATCTAGGATTAATAATATCTTCTCCTTCAGAACTTCCAAAACAATAACGAATTACCGCTTCCAAACTTCCGCTGTTGTAATCCTTCAAATCAGACAATGTGATATCATAAGAAAGACCAAACAATATATTTGGAGTAACGTGTGCTGAAGCTAAAATATCTATCGACTCGCCCGCACGATCTTTTGATCCACCAACACGGTAAGTCAATCCGGCAGTATACTTATTGTCAAAAATAAGACTTGCATTGAAATCCATATCGAATGGTGAATTATGAGCATACTTAAACAAGGCCTGTGGTTGCAATTTAACTTTTTCAGTCAAATCTATCATCACACCAACCATACCAAAAGCGTGTGTTACTTCTGTACCTTCAGCAGTGCCGCTAAGGCTATTGAAGTCGATATTGCTATTCAAAACACGTGGTACCGAAACTCCGACATAAAACTTCTGAGTTGAATAGTAAAAACCTGCGCCAAAGTTTGGCAGATACTTATTTTGCTCACCCACTGGAATACCACCATCTGTGTTGATCGCTTGTGTTGCCACCAAACGACTATCATTATAATCTACACCAAAGTATCGAATAGACGCCTGCAGACCCAAGCCGAGCGTTCCTCTTCCCATAGCAATCCTATAAGAGTAAATCCCGTCAATTGTCCATTGGTCTGAAATACCAATCGTGTTTCTGTTGATGTTCATACCTACGCCAACTCGCTTATTTAACAAAGGCATGTCAAAACTGAGCCCCATGGTTTTAGGAGCACCTTCTAAACCAATCCATTGGTTACGGTAAATCCCTGTCAAACAAGCCGCATCGTAGCTACCAGCATATCCTGGATTGTACGCCAACTTATTATAAATAAATTGAGTGTATTGGTGCTCTTGCTGAGCAAAACATACAATCATTCCCAATGAACATATAATGGTAGTAATGATCTTTTTCATATCAATTTTATTTTCTTAAATCAATGATTAATATTTTTTGTTAAAAGAAGTTGTTTAAAAAGTATCTTCAATCTTGCAGACGAAACATTGATGGCCAGATACTTCAGCTTTTTCTCGCCCCGTAGCTTGGGCTACATAAATTCTGCAACGCATTTCCCGCTTGCGGATGGGAGGGCAAAAGAGCTTCGTCCTGGCTATCAAGCCTTTATCTTCGGTTCTGAACATACTTTTTGAACAACTTCAAACGCCGGGAAGCTTCATAATACACCTCCCCGGCTTTCATTTTATCTTTCTATTATTATAAAACCTGATTGATTCTCTTCTCCGGCACCAAACTGAATAACGTAGAAGTAAGTACCAACCGGAAGATCTTCTCCATTATAAGTTCCTTTCCAATTGTTTCTATATGGTGAAGAGTTGAAAACTTCATCTCCCCATTCATTGAAAATTGATACTATGTTATTTGGAAATTGATCAGTTGCCAGGCATGGGACTACAAAGTCATCGTTGACACCATCGTTGTTAGGCGTAATGATCGTAGGTACCGTACACTGTGCGTTTGCACCAACATCCAGCAGAACAGTTGCTGTTGAACATTCATTCGGACATACATCACTACAGATCGTGTAAGTAAATGCATCAGCTCCGGCAAAACTTCCAAATGCAGTATACTCCAGCAGTCCACCACCCAAATCATTTATTGATCCGTTTGCTGGTAAAGAAAAGTCAACAATCGTGAAATCACCAGGTATGTCGTCGTTCACTGTAACATCAATTGAGTTAGAGCCAGCGAAGTCCACCGTTAACTGATCATCTACTGCAACCGGAGCCGCTTCGTAATCGATTACAATTTCATCCGAAGTAGTACCACAGGCTCCGTTATCAACCGTCCATACCAGTGTATAGATTCCCGTTGTCAAGCCAGTAATCATTGTATTGAATAGATTTGGCGAGACGAAGGTTACACCAGCATCTGCTGTTGACCAAGTACCGGTACCACTTGCAGGGGCACTAGCACTTAGCTGTAACGTACCATCCCCACAATCTTCAAAATCAGGTCCGGCAAAAGCAACTACATCACTTGCCTCTACTTCTACAAGCACTTCATCGGCAGCAAACTCACCACAACCCGTGTTGCTCAAGTTCCAAATAAATGAATATGGATTGCCCGGCACTAAACCAGTAACATCAGTACCAGGGTCAGATGGATCAACAATAACAACTCCTAAGGCAGCCTGAGCCGGAGTTTGTGTCCAGAAACCAGTTACACCTGCAACCGCAGCCGCATTAAGTGTTGCTGTAGATTGATTACATAAGTCTATATCAGCACCGGCACTCGCTACTGCTGAATCATCATCAACCGAAACAACAACTTCATCTGAATCATAGTCCGTACAAGCTCCGTTTGAAAGTGTCCAAACGAATGTATAGTTCTGACCGGCAACAATACCGTTGATCGGAGTTGTTGGTGAACTTGGATTAATGATCTGAATAATAGGTCCGTTTGTTTGCGTCCAAACACCAGTACCTGTCGTTGGTGCTGTTGCACTTAACGAAACTGCTTGTCCTTCACAAACTAATATGTCTGGTCCGGCAAAAGCTTCCAGGTCAGGAATAGAATTTAAACTTACTGAAGTAGGTACCGAGTTAACCGACTCACATCCATTCAAGGTAGTCACTACATAGAAATCATAAATACCTTCTGTGTAACTTGAGAAGTCAACAATTGGTGCGTTTAGCGAAGCGGTTGGACCAGCTACTAATGCACCGGTTCCAGCATCATACCAGGTGTAAGTTGCACCAGGTAATGCAGAAGCAGGTGTTACCGAAAGCAGTAATGTTGCTCCTGAATCATCTATACATATTGGACCATCATTTACAGCAATAGCAGAAGTTGGTGCTTCATTAATTGCTACGTTAATTGGCACTGAAAGTACAGACTCGCAACCATCAATAATTACAATCACTGAATAATCTCCCTCATTAACCAGACCAGCGTTAAAGATGATCGGGTTATGAATCATTGAGTTGAACCCGGCAGGGCCAGTCCAGAAATAAGTAGCTCCTGGAATAAATGGTGTAGATAATTGTATCTCATCTCCTTCACAAACAGGACTATTACTTGAGGCAACCGGCGTAGGTGGTTCAGAACCAACTACAATACTTGCTACAGCAGATCCATTAGATGTACAACCATCAACCGTTACGGTTACCATATAATCTCCACTACTGGCAGCGGTCACGTTCGGTATTGTTAATGAAGGTACGTTTGTCGTAATCGTTCCAAGAGGTGTTGTCCAGGTGTACACTACTGATGATCCAACATATCCTGTCGTTGTTAAAGTTAAAGTTCCACCTTCACATAAGCCCGGAGGCGCATTCATCACTGGTGTTTGTGGTTCATCCGAAACGTTTACAACTGTCGTCATAGCCTGTGATTCACAGCCCGCTCCATTTGTAACTACCACCGTAAAAGAACCATTGTCAACTGAAGTACCATTTGGCAAAGTAGGCATACTGTCTACAGAACTAAAACCACCAGGTCCAATCCATAAGTATTCATAAGTTCCGTCATCCGGTGGGAATACTGTAAGTACAAGGAATATATCATCCGATCCATTCATACAAGGTGTCCCCGTATTACTAACTGCGGTTACTGTCGGAGCATCACTAACAGCTACTAATGTAGATGCTGTGTTGGTACAACCAATAGAGGAAGTAACCGTCACGGAGTAAAATCCTGACACCGCATTTGTAACTGGGTTTTGCGTAGCAGAGGAGAATCCTGCCGGGCCTTCCCAGAAATAGGTTGCGCCTGGAATTGAGTTGACGAAAAGTTCAATATCATCTCCGCTACAAGCAGGTCCATTATTAGATGCGACTACTGGCTGTATTGGTTCTACAAAGACGGTGGCGGCGGCTGACATTTCTGAATCACAACCTCCTGTTGTTACAAATAGCGTCCAGTTGCCAGCATCTGCTGTTGTCACGTTCGTTAGTGTCAATTGGTTGGTTGCGGTAATCACCTGCGTAAAGTTTGGTGAAACCCAAGTGTAGGTATCCGCTCCGGTTATATTTGCGGAGAGTACAATATCATCACCTAAGCAAACCGCACCTACTGTAGAGATAATTGGTGTTGCAGGAGCAGGAGCAACGTTTACAACCGTAGTTGCAGCATCAGAGGCACAACCATTGGAAGAGATGACCAGGTTATAAGTTCCTGCATCTCCAATCGTAGCATTCGAAATAACGGGAGGGAATTGAGAGTTAGAGCTGAACCCATTTGGCCCTGACCAATTATAAGTAAATCCTGCACCCGTTACGTTCGTTCCAAGAATAATATTTTCACCCGCACAAACATCAATGACTGCATTGTTTGTAGATGCGATTGGTGCTTCAGATACGGTAACTGTTTGGAAGAAGGATGCATCAGAAACACAGCCGTCAATTTCTACAATTACGAAGTAGGTGTTTGTTCCGACCGTCAGTGGGCCAGGTATTGTAAAGGTTGGGAATACAGTAGTCGCTATGTAAGTTCCTCCAGGGAAAATACCTGCATACCAGTTATATTGTACGTTTGATCCGGAATAATTCTGAGTAGTTAATATAAGGTCATCATTGGTACAAAGCGTGTTGCTGTTTACTTCAAGGATTGGTACGTTTGGTGAGCTATTGATCACCACGTTAACCACCCCAACGGAAGTACAACCGGTAAGTCCTTCAATAGTCACTGTGTACGGACCAGAGTCGGAAGCATCTACACCTGGAATCGTAGGATCCTCATCCGTAGAAACCAATACCCCATTCGGATCTGTCCACTCGTAGGTAAAAATTACTCCCCCAGGAGTAAATGGTGGGTTGGCAAACAAATTCAGATCATCATCTCCACAAAGTCCGATGGAGTAATCAGGTTCTGGTTGCTCCGTTGCAACACTAACAATCGTTGAACAAGTCGAAGTATTTCCGCTATCATCTGTAACGGTCAATAGAACTGGAATAGCTTGTTCTGCCTGATCGCAAGTAAATGTATTGGGAGTAATCGTCCAGGTAGCAATTTCACAGTTTTGATCAAAACTACCTTCATTGATTTCATAAGTCTCTAAAATATAATCCTCTACACCTGATGGGCTAACAAAAATAGTTGTTGGCTCACACATGGCAATTGGAGGAATAGTATCTAAAACTGAAACGAAGAAAGAACATGAACTTTCGTTACCTGCTACATCCGCTATCGTATAGATTACTTCCGTTACACCTAAGTCAAATGAGATCGTTGGTGATATACTTGGAGGCATCATAGGAGTAGATGGTGTGGTAGTTGCTCCGATTGTAGAATAAAATGCTGTTGCTTCCTGATATTCTAAATCAATAAATATGGTACTCACTCCATCAGATGAAGCCGTAGGATTACAAGAAGGATTAATACCATCACTTGCACCACCTGAAGGAGGAGAAGCAAACGTATTATTTGATATAGCAGAAATATCTACACTACCATCCGCTGCCCATGCATTGAAGGTGGCAACCGGCACTGTAAATATTGCAGTCGTTGTTCCAGGTGTTGGACAAGCTTCGGGAACAACGGTTACGTTAGCCTGACCAACTTCCGTTGTACCAAGGCTTACACCATCTTCACCCAGAATGGTAAAATATTCTTCTACATCATCCGCATCACCGGTAATTGTTACTGTGAAAGTTGCGACTGAACCAACAGCGTTGGCTGCCGTACCGATGAAGGTGAAATCTTTATCGTCTGCTACGAATTCCAAATAGTTAGGATTGAATGTAAACGTTAACATCGCATCACCAACGTTATTGGGCTGGGTTTGATTTTCGATAGGAAACGGACAGTTATCACTAATGGCTGTTGGAATAGGCAATGTCAATGAGATATCTTCACAACCTTCATTTGTAGCTAGAAAATAGTCAATATCAGCCGGACAAGAGATCGTTGGTAATTCCACATCATTAACATCGATGTAGAAAACACAAGTCTCTTCATTTCCTGCACAATCAGTTGCGTAGTATGTAATTTCATTTGTTCCTTCCGGAAGTTGAACAACTACGTCTGTAATTGGATTTACGACAACCGGAGTTCCGTCATTAATACTGTATGAATACACCAAACCGCCTGGTGTGTTACCATTATAGTTCAGCGTGGCATCCACCATACTTCCACCACCTGTACCTGTTCCATCAGGGCAAATGTCATTGATCGCAAAAATACCAGACATACCTGCAGGAATATTTGGAGAAAGTGTAATTGTCACAACACCATCAACTGCCCATGCATTAAACAGTGCTGTTGGGATAGTAATGGTTTGAGAAACGTCACCACACTGAGTTGCTGTATTATTTGTTGTACCGATTAGGGTACCATCTTCTCCAAAAATATTAAAATATTCAGTAGGCTCTTCTCCATCGAGCATTGTGAAATCAAGATCGATTGTTACTGCTCCACTTGCTGTAACAGGTGCTACAGGAAGGCCTGTAAAGTTTAGCACTACCGGATTTACGATCACACTATCTGCTCCCGGATTATTTGATGCAATTGGTTGCCCAACGATATTGAAAGTGTATGGAGTAGACAGATTACAATCATCTGAAATAATTGGAGCTACTAAAGTAAACGTTGCAAAACATTCTCCCGGATCATTGTCTACGTCTTCACTAGGTGGACATTGATCAAAGGTCGGAGGTGTATTGTCAATCACATTAAAAACGCCTGTTTCCGCAATAGCGGCATTACATTCATCGTAAACTACGAAGTCAACTGTATCTGAACGATAAACACCAGGAACAGGTGATGGACACATAGCTGGTGCCAAACCACCAGGAGGTGTTCCAGGCCAGGTTGAAGGATCGTTGATATCATAAGAACCAGGTTCTGCTGCAAACCAGGTCAGGTCACCAGTAGCAGAACAAAGATCCATTGCAGTAGCGTTGCCATTGGCAGCTACCCAGTTGGTGAAACTATCTTGCGATGCCGTTTCAACAACGCAGACATAATCGACGTTCACTACAGGGTTTACGAAACTAGGTGGGATTGTATCCTGAACGGTAATGATTTGCACCTGAGGCATAGAAACATTATTACATGCATCCGTTACCGTCCAGGTTCGTTCAATCAAATAGTTATTGACACAGCCCGGAAGCGCTATAATTACATCCACTGAGTTTACGGTTGGGTCAGGATCACAAACATCTGAAACATCGGACACTGTGCCTGTACTAGCAGGTGTCAAATCAACATGACAATCAACAGTAGTATCTCCAGGTGCAGTGAACGTTGGAAGTGCTGTATCTGACACGGTAATGACTTGTGTGTATTCGTTGGAGTTTCCACAAACATCCGTAACAGACCAGGTACGTGTAATGGTGTAGTTATAAAAACTACAGTCATCGGGATCAGCACCTTGGGTATCTGTTTCTCCAAAAACAACTCCCAAATCAATGTCGGTATCACAATTATCGAAAGCGCCATAATCAACGTTGAGAACAGGAACAGGAGGAACGTCATCACAACTAACCATCATGTCACCCGGTAAAGAGTTGAGGAAAGGTTTAGTGGTATCCTGTACGATGATCACCTGCGAAATCGAAGCTGTATTGTCACAGTCATCGGTACCGGTCCAGGTTCTTGTTCGAACAAAGTTATAAGTACAAGTTAACTGTGTCTGAACGGAGTCGACCGTGATGTCTACAGAAGCGTCACAATTATCAGAAGCTGTAATAGCAGGTAATCCAGGTACTGCAGCATCACAATCAACGATTAAAGTGTCATTGGTCATATTGATTCCAGATAACATTGGATTTGTCATATCTGTTAAAGAAAATGTTGCCATTGTTGAAGAAGGGTTATCACAACTATCAACAACATTGAAAATAACTTCAACGCTCCATTCGCAATCATTTGCCTGAATACCCGGGTAATTTAAAATATCATTAAAGGCAATACCAACCCCTATAGCCCCTGTAGAAGCGGTATAGTCAAAAGTAGTCCATTCAATATCAGAACAAGCATCAAAAGCAACGGCTCCACCATAGTTAGCAATCCAGGCATTCAAAGCAGCCTGATCATCTCCACCACCACATTCTTCTGAATCATCTGTTGAAGTAGGCATTATGGTTGGAGAAATATTATCAACAACTTCATAGGTTGCAGTTGTTGTAGCTGCCAAACCACAGTTGTCAGTAACGGTAAATTCAACTGTACGCATGGATTCGTTGAAGCAAGGACCAGTTGTCGAATCGGTCATTACAAAAGACCAGTTTGCAGAAGCCGGGCCGTTATCAATATCGTAGCAAATATCAGAAGCCGTCGCACCTCCCCTTGATAGAACCCAGTCATTAAATGAAATAGAAGGGTTGTCACATTCTACGATTGCACTTTGTGCTTCTATATCGATTGAAGGAGCGATCGTATCGGTCACGATAAAATCTGCATCTGAGGTAGAAGTATTATTACATGCATCTGTAAAAGCAAATTCGACGGTGACCAAAGCACCACAACCTGTAGCCAGTTGCGTGTTTACCATATCCTGAATTTGACTTTCCGTCATAGTTACGTTAGCAACTTGTAGCGTCAAAACTATATCAGCAGCATCTGTGCATACATCTGCAGCATCTGCACCACCTCGATTTGCCAACCAGGCTGCAAGATCCGAAGTGTTCCCACTACCATCACAATCAACTTCTAGATCTTGTGCTCCCATGATAATATCCGGGTCATTGCTATCCAATATTGTAAAGTCAACAACGACAGTATCGGCATTATTACAAGCATCTTGTGCTATGTACATAACCGATGTTTCGCCGGCAGCGCCCCCACATCCTCCATTTAGAGGAATAGTAGTTATTTGACTCCATGTTATATCAATGGGATTTGTACAGTTATCAGAAACGAATAAATTATCCGTCCAATTTAGAATTTGATCGTCAGGAGGATTTGCAATATCGCTACACTGAAGTGTAATTGTAGTACCCATAGGGGCTGTAATTACAGGAGCCTGATCGTCAAGCATTGTGTATGAGACAACAACATTTTCAGAGTTATTACAACTATCGATTGCGGTGAAGGTAACGTCAATCGTTCCACATAGTCCAGCGAAAGTAGCTGGCGCATCATTAATTATAAATTCGATTCCACAACCGTTATCAACAGCCATGAAAGCAGCTTCCTGATCTGCGAGCCATTGCACGTAGTTAGCTGTATCACATTGTTCCACCAATGATGTTGGTGTTCCTGTAATGATAGGATCGTCGGTATCACCATTAATGGTAATCGTTTGGGTATAAGTTGCCACATTCCCTGACAGGTCACTTGCTTCCCATGTACGGGTAAAGGAACCTCCATCACAAGTAGCTGGCTGGGCCGATTGGCCGATGTAGGTAACGGTTACGTCCGAAGATGTACCTCCCGGGCTGGGGCAATTATCTGTAGCAGTAGGGTCAACGACTGCCGGCGTATCACTCAAACAAGTAAAGGTAAGGTCTCCAGGTAAAGATCCCATATCAAACTCGGGGAGCATATTATCTACAAAATCGATATTAAACCCAAAGAAGGCATCATTACCCATATCATCTTCTGCATAATAAGTTATAACAACCGTTTCACCTGCAACTACAGGATCATTTTCGGCATACCCTCCACTTATATTATCTAAAACGAAAGTGGTCACTGAACAACCTGGTGTGTTACAATTAACGTTAACTGTTGCAGGAGCTCCCCAATCCAAGATTCCTGTACAGTCAGGTCCAACGGTTATTTCCATTGGCCCAGTGTATTCAAAAGTGAAATCGACTTGAGCCGTCATGAATTGAGAAAAACCTACTAGGCAGGCTGATATCAATACTAGCTGAAGTAGCATTTTGTGTAATCGGTTTTCCATATTTTTGGATTTAAAATTTATTTTTTAGGGATGCCTAAAAAATTAATAACAAGTTATTTGTATCAATTAGTACAATTATAAAAATCTCTGATCACCCAATAACTATAGGGATACCAAAGTAGTATAAGCACAAGGAGTCAGCTCCAAATCATTTGTTGGAAGCATAACAGAGTAAGCCAAAAAAGTTGGTTGGCTTAAATAAAAATCCCCTGAATATTGTGAAAGTTCTGGTAGAGAGATAGGAGCCCGAGTATCAGCGTACAAATCAATTGCTTGAACGTATTCCGTGCTAAGGTATACGTAAGAATAGACAATAGTTTCAATGGTAGCTTCAAAAAAGTTACTATTGTTGCTGTGCTGGATCTTGAGTCCTTTGTTTTTGAAAGTGTAGGCTGTCTTGCTTATACTACTACATGCCAGGCATGCCTTGTACGGCAATGACAGTGATCTGCTCTTGGGAATCATCTTTGTTGGATTACAATTTCCCTTTTTAGGGGAAGTACCGGTTTTTAGAGATTAAATCACTTCAAAAGTCTCATTATTTTCTGTAAAAACAAAAAACATTACAAATTTTGCAGTTTTTTGAGCAAACTAAAATGGCCCTTATCATAATTTCCAAAACATCTTACGGTGTTTACGCGAGTAAATTTCAAAGGTTCGCGCATTTTGAAAAAAAAACTGTCTTTTAGAAATTAAAATTCATTTTATGTACAAACTCTGTGTGCTGCCTGAGCAAACGCTCACTCTTCCTCCTCTGCTGTGGCGGGCAAATTTTTGAGCTTCTTATCTTCTACATTTTCATCAAGAAATGAGTTAATCTTATCTACATCAAAACTAGATACGATTTCTCCAAATTCATTGATCTTAATATCAAAACCTTTTAACTCATCATGAACTTCAGGTTTCTTGTTCTTGTTTCTTTTCTTTGCCATGGCTAATAAACTTAAGACTGCTTAGTTAACTTCTCAAAGTAGCTAAATGCTGCTTCGAAATGCTGAATTACTTTTTCTTTACCCATCACTTCCATCACTTCAAATACCCCTGGCCCTTTCATCGTACCTGCTAGTGCAAGCCTGAGGATGGGGAATACCTGACCATTACCCAATTCATGTTTAGACATGAAAGTTGCAACTTCTGCTTCAACCGTTACTGCGTCAAATGTCGGAAGCACGGCAAGTCTGTCTTTTAATTCCTCAAAGTGAGGAAGGTTTTCTGGCTTCCATCTTTTTCTCGAATTTTTCTCATCATAACTTTGTACTGGTCCAAAAAAGTAACTTGACTGCTCCGCAAAATCCGGGAACACCTCTACCCTTTCTTTCAGCAAACCACAAACGGCTGCCAGGTAATCATCTCCTCTTTGAAGTGCTTCTTCAGGTAACCAGGGTTTAACTTGCTCTACTAACGCAGCATTATCCGTTGCTTTGATGTATTCCTGGTTGTACCATTTCGCCTTGTCAAAGTCAAAACGAGCACCAGAAACTCCTACTTTTTCAAGACTAAAGGCCTTTGCCAGTTCGTCTAAGGAGAAAATTTCTTGCTCCGTTCCCGGGTTCCAGCCTAAAAAAGCTAAGAAGTTGATAACTGCTTTTGGGTCAAACCCAAATTCTTTAAATCCTGTAAAGTTATCTTCAGGAGTTTCACTGTTCCACGAAAGTGGAAAGACCGGTATCCCTAACTTTTTTCCATCTCGCTTACTTAATTTTCCTTTTCCACTAGGTTTGAGAATAAGAGGTAAGTGGGCAAATTGAGGCATAGAACCCTCCCAACCAAATGCTCTGTAAAGTAAGACGTGATGTGCTGTACTTGGTAACCATTCTTCTCCTCTTATAACGTGAGAGATCTTCATGGAATGATCATCTACTATGTTTGCCAGGTGATAGGTGGGTAGTCCGTCACCTTTCATCATGACTTTATCATCAAGTGTATTACTATCGAATTTCACCGCTCCACGTATGACATCGTTTATGACGATGATCTGGTCAGCTGGCACTTTCAAACGTATGGTATAAGGATCACCACTCGCCAATCTTTTTGCCACTTCGTCAGCAGGTAGCGTCAGACTATTTTTCATATCCATTCGGGTAGAAATGCAGTAATTACGCACAGATCCGCCCGCTTCTTCCAGTCGCTTGCGCATGGCATCCAACTCTTCCGGTGTGTCAAAAGCGTAGTAAGCGTTTCCACTGTCTATCAGTTTTTGAATGTGCTCCTGATATAATTCTTTTCTTTCTGACTGACGGTAAGGTCCGTAGTCTCCACCGATCCCCTGCCCTTCCGTAGGCATGATACCACACCATTTAAGTGCATTTACAATATAGTCTTCAGCGCCTTGTACTAGTCTTTTTTGGTCGGTATCTTCAATTCTCAAGATAAAGGTACCGTTCATTTTTTTGGCCAACAAGTAATTGTAAAGCGCTGTTCTTACTCCACCAATATGCAGTGCCCCTGTTGGACTTGGTGCAAATCTTACTCTAAAGTCTTTCATATTTTTGTTCTAATAAAGTCTATCAGTTAAGAAGCTTTTTTAAGTCATTTCCTATGTCTGCGAATAAGGCATGGAGCAGCAGGGTATCTGCTCTTTTCGTTTACAAATAGCTTTACCGCGTAACAGAATACCTTTTGTTCCCTCGAAGTGAACTTACTTTGCTAAATTGAGCACAAAATAAAGATTATTAATAAGAGGAGTGTTAATACACCGCGTATTAATACACAGAAGTTGTTTAAAGTTATTAGTTCTGCGACGAATAAAGTGGATTTCCCTTGAACGCCGTTTTTCCTTCGTTTATTTATAAATATGTATTTAGTAAAAACACCAAATTTCATTCAGCGTTTCTTCCCCAACTTTGTTTGGAGAGGGCCTGCTGGTGACAAGGTCTTGTATCTGACATTTGACGATGGGCCAATTCCGGAGGTAACACCCTGGGTGCTGGAACAGTTAGAGTTGTACGATGCTAAAGGTACTTTCTTTTGTGTGGGTGAGAATGTAAAAAAAAATCCTTCGGTTTTTGATGCTGTCATTGGAACGGGACATGCCATTGGTAATCATACCTACCATCATTTGAGTGGCTGGGAAAGCGAGAATGTTCGTTACTTTGACAATGTGCATGATTGTGCACAAATAGTAGACAGCCATTTATTTCGTCCACCGTATGGAAGACTAAAACCGAAACAGGCTGCGTTTTTACAGCAGCGATATCGAATTATAATGTGGGATGTCCTAAGTGGTGATTTCGACCCAAAGATCAGTAAAGAGCAGTGTTATAACAATGTGATTAAGCATGCAGAGATGGGTTCTATTATTGTATTTCACGATAGCCTGAAGGCGCAGGATAAGTTGAGGTATGTGTTGCCGAAGGTTTTGGAATATTATAGTGAGCGGGGATATCGGTTTGAGTTGTTGCCGGAGGTGGGCGATGTGAAAAATTAATTTGTATTTATTTTTTAGAGATTCAATAGGATGAGGAAGCCGCTGTTTTATAGCGGCTTCTTTTTTTGTGCATAGGGCGAATGCCCTATGCAAATGATATATCCCCTTCGGATAAAAACCTTAGTCTTTTTGGGCGATGGCTTCGTAGTTTATTTTTAATTGGTTTGCTTTTCTTAGGGCTGTTTTTACGTCGGTGACAATTCCCATGTGCACTTCTTCATCTACTTTTAATGAGGTGATGAGTTGGGATTGTAATGGTTCTGGACTGGACAGTATAGTTTGTCGGATGGCGGCTTCCACTTTATCTGGGGTAATGAAGGCGTCATTCATTTGAATAGCGGCGGCTGTGCCTTTACTCTCGTCAAATGGTTTGCCGATATGGATGTAATTAATGAGGGAGCGATTTTCTAATTTTTGAACTTCGCTGGCCTGTGGTATTTTTACTTTTATCAACAGCGTATTTTTTCTCATTACGGTAACGACCATAAAGAAGAATAGTAGCATGAAGATGATATCCGGAAGTGAAGCGGTGCTTACTTCGGGATTTCTTTTGGGTTTGTTTTTTCTTATCATTTTTTTCCTTTTTAGTGATGGTAGATGGTTTTGGGGGGACGGTGTAGCCGCTTCGGTTAGTCATAGGGCGATACTCTATGTTAATGAGATATCCCCGTTGGGAAAATCGGATGAAATAAATAATGTCGTTTAATTTTCAATTTGCATTAGGTCGCTGGGTTCGGCTTCGGAGATGATTTGGGGGTAGTCGTTGCGGACTGACTTTTGGTCTTTGGGGGATAGTTCGGTGTAGGCTTTTCCGTAAGTTCTTCTGGCATGTTCTTCCCAGAGTTCTCGGTAGGCGGCTTTGAGTTTGTCGTAGACGGCGATGTAAGTGGTGTAGGAGGTGTTGCGATCGTTCATTAATGAGACGATAGCTCTGGTTGGTTTTTCTGAGAAATTTTCTTTCTTCAGTGGATTGGCTACGTGTTCTTTTACTAAATCTTTCAAGTCATCAATGGTCGCTTCTTCTTTTTCTACCAACAATTCTCCTGCGTAGTTGACGTGAACTGTTAGTACATTCCGGTCTTTAAGTATTACAGATGGTGGATCTTTTTCATAAGGAGGAAGCTTCACCAAAATACCTTTATCGGCAGCGATGGTAGTTGCGACTAAAAAGAAGATGAGCATTAGAAAAGCAATGTCTGCCATTGATCCGGCATTGATAGAGAGCAAGCCTCTGCGTGATTTTTTCTTCATAATTTTAAATTTTGAGCGTTAACAATTTAGAAATGGCAATCGCAATGGCAATCGAAATTTCAATGAGTTAAGTGCTGTAATCGCTGTATTGCGATTGCCATTGAAATTACCGTTGCGATTTATGTTAGTTATCGACAAATGAAGAAAACGGGCAGCGTTTAATAGTATAGATGCAGGTTGTGTCCTTTTTTGGTGTGTTACGTCCTATTTATAGTTGGTGGGGAAATTCCTTTTGGAAATGTTAATGACTGGATAAATAACTACGACCACCTATATTTTATCGACGAAGGTGCCTTTTATATAACAACTTAGTTCAGGCTAAAACGTTATACATAACGATATCCTGGCACTTATAGATCAACGAAATAATATGAAAAATTCATTCGACCCATATAAAAAGAAGTTTTCGGAAAATAAATTTTGGAAGAAAATTAGTCAGCAAGTCAAAAAGATCGGAAAGAAAACGGTCTACATGGCCTTGCTTTTATACTATGCCTACAGAAGAAAAGACACGCCGCTTTGGGCCAAAAATATCATTTTAGGTATCTTGGGGTATTTCATTTCACCGATAGATTTTATTCCAGATTTGACCCCGCTTTTGGGCTACACAGATGACGCTGGAATGCTGGCTCTGGGTTTGGTCGTGATTTCGAGTTATATTAATAAGGAGGTGAAGGCAAATGCCAGAGAAAAATTAAGCAGTTGGTTTGGCGATGGTGATGATGAGGATTTGGATGAGATTGATGAGGAGTATAGCTAGGGAATGTGAATTGGAATGCGAATTAGAATTGGAATGTTCCTTCTGACGTGGATCGCTAGCGATCTTTTTTGATTGGACACGGATTTTTACCGCGAACGTAAAAAATTAAAAACGAATTATTGAACGCGTAAGAAGAAAAAAATCCGTCCGCCTTCAGTCCTGATCCGCGAAAATCCGTGTCCCATCCTCGCGTTAGAGGGCTCATTCAAAATTCACCCATTTAAAAATTCAAAATTAAATACCCTCTACCCCAATCAGGTTAGCCCTTACCTAAAAGAGGTTAGCAGCTTTCCGACAAACCATTTGATTCGGCAATTATTTTCAACATTTAACAGTATCATTGTTATCTCAATTTGCATTTCCCCAAAATAAAGACGTAATTGAAAAGACAATAAAACATATATTGTTTTGTTAGTTTTGATGCAATTAAGTACCCTTTTTTTGCATCCAACAACCATACTTCTAGAAAAACTATGAACATGAGATACGAACCGATTAATCCCGATTTGTTTCGCCTGAACCGTAAACGATTTTCGCGGCAGATGAAACCCAATTCTATTGCTATTTTCCATTCAAATGATTTGATGCCACGTAATGGTGATCAAACTTTTCCCTTTCGGCAAAACTCCCACTTATTCATGCTCAGTGGTTTGGATCAGGAAGAAACTATTCTGATCCTTTACCCTGATTGTGTTCGCGAAGAATGCCGGGAAATCGCCTTCGTTCGTAAAACAAATGAGCACCTAGCCGTTTGGGAAGGACATAAGTATTCTAAAGAAGCAGCACGCGACCTCTCTGGCATTTCAAACATTCAGTGGACGGACGAAATGAGTAACTTACTCCATGAACTCATCATCCTATCCGATAATGTTTACATCAACTCCAACGAAAACAAAAGCTTCTCCACTGAAGTTGTTTCAAGAGATGTTCGCTTCGCTAAAGAATTAAGAGCGCGCTACCCTGCGCACCAATTTCTGCGTGCACAACCCATCCTCACCAATATGACAATGATCAAATCTGCTTTTGAAGTAGAACTGATGCAAGAGGCAATGGACATCACCGAAAAAGCTTTTAGAAAGGTGCTCCAATTTGTAAAACCCGGTGTAGCAGAGTACGAAATCGAAGCCGAAATCATTCATCAGTTTATGCGCAATCGCGCCAACGGTCATGCCTACCACCCAATCATTGCTTCGGGAAAAAATGCCTGTGTTTTGCACTACAGTGAAAACAATCAAATCTGCCAGGATGGCGATATACTATTGATGGACTTTGGGGCCGAATACGCCAACTATGCCGCGGACCTTTCCCGCTCCATTCCTGTCAATGGCCGATTTTCAAAAAGACAAAGAGCTGTTTACGATAGTGTACTTCACATCATGAAAGCTGCCACACAAATGTTGGTCCCCGGCACTGGCATGGATGAATACCATAAGGAAGTGGGAAAGATGATGGAGGGCGAATTACTCGAACTCAAACTCATCGACAAAACAGATATTAAAAATCAGGACCCTAAGCGACCAGCTTATAAAAAATATTTTATGCACGGTACTTCCCACCATTTGGGATTAGATGTACATGATTTGTCTTACCGACATATTCCGATTCAGGCAGGAATGGTATTTACAGTGGAGCCTGGCATTTATATCCCTGAAGAAAGCCTGGGTGTTCGCTTGGAAAACAATATATTAGTTACGGATGACCGACCGATTGATTTGATGATGGATATTCCGATTGAAGCGGAAGCGATTGAGGAGTGTATGCGGAGTCCGACGGAGGTGTTTTCCTAGAGAATTGGAATGAGAATGCCATCTAACGTGGATTCCTATTCCTATTCCAATTCCCATTCCAATCCCCATCGTCTCAGCTCGGCAATCCCTTTGCTTCGCGATAGTGCTTGCTTACCGATCTTGTACGTCGAAGCCTTGGCGTAGGTGTATCTTTTAAACGCATTAGCACGAAAAAAATCCGTGTTAATCCGTTCAATCCGTCAGATCCGTGTCCCATCCTAGGCTAAGGGCAAAAAAAAAGGATAAAATCATTACTGACTTTATCCTTTAACAAGATGACTTACTAAATTATTCTTCAACGCTCTGAACCAACAGAGCGACTTCATTTCTAATGATTTCGATAAATCCACGCTCAATTTTAAACGTCTTGTTTTCACCACCTTTTTGGATGATCCGAACAGAACCTTCGCCAAGTGCCGAAACCATTGGTGCGTGATTTCTCAATACTTCAAACTGGCCGGTAATACCAGGAATTTTAACAGAAGTGATTTCTCCTTCAAAAACTTTCCGTTCCGGTGTCAATACTATTAAGTTCATCTATCGAATTCTATTAAGATTAAAAACTCTTTTTTAATTAAAATTAAAATGCAAATAAAAATGAAAAACCTTCTAACGTACATGTATTAAGCGTTTTCATTTTAATTTTCATTGTAACTGTTCAGCAGTACCTGCTTTAAGACGGAAGACGGAAGTTTCCCGCTAATGTAGGTCCACAATCGTTTTACGTTAGTGGGAGACTTCGGTCTTTGGTCTCCCGTCTGACTGAACAGTTACTTTTCATTTAAATTTTGCTGCGCAAAATTTAGGCTTCCGCCAACATCTTCTTACCAGCTTTGATCACATCATCGATCGTACCTTTCAAGTTAAAAGCTGCTTCAGGATACTCATCTACTTCACCGTTAAGGATCATGTTAAACCCACGGATCGTCTCTTCTATTGGTACCAATACTCCTTTCAATCCTGTAAACTGTTCTGCTACGTGGAAAGGTTGAGACAAGAAACGCTGAACACGACGAGCACGGTGTACTACCTGCTTATCTTCTTCAGACAATTCTTCCATACCAAGAATCGCGATGATATCTTGCAATTCGTTATAACGTTGTAAGATATTTTTCACTGCTTCTGCAGTATCATAATGTTCGTTACCGATAATCTTAGGGTCCAAAATTCTCGAAGTAGAATCCAAAGGATCCACCGCAGGATAAATACCCAAAGAAGCAATCTTACGATTCAATACAGTTGTTGCATCAAGGTGAGCAAAGGTTGTGGCTGGTGCTGGATCCGTTAAATCATCCGCAGGTACATATACTGCCTGTACAGAAGTAATCGAACCACGCTTAGTTGAAGTAATACGCTCCTGCATCAATCCCATCTCTGTTGCCAAAGTTGGTTGGTAACCTACTGCTGAAGGCATACGCCCAAGTAGTGCAGATACCTCAGAACCCGCTTGAGTAAATCGGAAAATATTATCAATAAAGAAAAGGATATCGTTTCCACCAGAAGGATCATTCAAATCACCATCGCGGTAGTATTCCGCCATTGTCAAACCGGAAAGTGCTACCCGCGCACGTGCTCCAGGTGGCTCGTTCATCTGGCCAAATACCAATGTTGCTTTTGAATTTTCAAGCGCCTTCATATCTACTTTGGAAAGATCCCATCCACCTGCTTCCATACTGTGGTGAAAATCTTTACCGTAATCAATTACGGATGATTCCAGGAATTCTCTCAACAAATCGTTCCCCTCTCTCGTACGCTCTCCTACTCCTGCAAATACAGAAATACCGTCGTACCCCTTTGCAATGTTGTTTACCAACTCCATAATCAATACTGTCTTTCCTACACCGGCACCACCAAAAAGACCAATTTTTCCTCCTTTGGAGTAAGGCTCAACCAGGTCAATTACTTTGATACCTGTAAACAGAATCTCCGTTTCAGTTGATAAATCTTCATAACGAGGTGGCTTGCGGTGAATCGGGTAAGCATCTGCTCCTTTTGGAACCGGGCCAATACCGTCAATCGCCTCTCCAACTACGTTAAACAATCTACCTTTAATTGCATCACCAACAGGCATCGAGATCGCTTTTCCTGTATCTACAACTTCCATTCCTCTGGTCAAACCATCCGTAGAATCCATCGCAATGGCTCTAATTGAGTTTTCACCAAGGTGCTGCTGACACTCGATAATCAAATCTGCTGCTCCTTCACGCTTAATAGTTAAAGCGTTCAAAATTTCAGGCAATTCAGAACCTTCGAAACTAACGTCTAGTACAGGTCCAATAACTTGTTTGATGCGGCCAGTATTTGCCATATTTATATCTCTATTTATGCGAGTTTGAGAATAGGATTTCCTAAAAATCGGTGCAAAGATATGTCTTTTAACTGGAGAAACAAAAGAAATATTAAAGAGTCTTGAAGGGAAATTTGGGCTTTTCTCCAAACGTCCACAGACACCGTTTTTAGGGTACTTTTGCATTTTAAAATTAACCTTTTGCGGTTTTAAGTACACGGTGTATTAAGTTGCTTTACATTTTGAATCGATTATTTTTTGTGCGTACGAGTCAATTTTTTTGAGAATAGCCTTAGCTATTTGAAGAAAAATTGGCGAAGTAATCGCAAAAAAGA
>Ga0114957_1000691_pt1 | contig 41809 bp, 33 predicted proteins | sample BantaG_FD_87175 | JGI IMG/M metagenome (GOLD analysis project Ga0114957, IMG submission 87175) | Marine algal microbial communities from Bantry Bay, Ireland - BantryBay_4 metaG | ecosystem: Host-associated > Algae > Red algae > Unclassified | place: Bantry Bay, Ireland | collected 2014-11-21
AAAGTACAAAGTACAAAGTACGAAATACGAGGTACAAGTTAAAAGTTGAGAATATGCAAGATTTAAAATTAAGGACGAAGAAATTTGCTGTTGATTGTTGGCAACTGTGTAGCAAGATTCCAAAATCTAGAGAATTAGACGCTTGGGTAAGACAGCTCATTCGATGTTCTAGTTCGGTTGGTGCTAATTATAGGGCAGCTCAAAGAGGAAAATTTACGGCGGATTTCATCAATAAACTTAAAATTGTTGAAGAAGAAGCAGATGAAGCAGTATACTGGTTAGAGTTGTTTTTAGAAGTGCTGGATACGAATCATGATAAATTAAAAGCACCAAGAAAGAAGGCGAAGAGTTATTGGCAATTACCGTAGCATCCATAAGAACAGCTAGAAAGAATCAAAAAAAAGTAAAAGTGATAGCAACCAAAAACAATGAATTTTTTAACCCCTTTTACTTTGTTCCTCTAACCTCGTACCTTTTATTATGTTAGCAAAAAGAATAATCCCTTGTCTAGATATCAAAGACGGCCGCACCGTAAAAGGTGTCAATTTTATTGATTTAAGAGATGCTGGTGATCCCGTAGAACTGGCTGAAATTTATAGTAGGGAAGGTGCTGATGAACTGGTGTTTTTGGATATTTCCGCTACAGAGCAAAAACGTAAGACACTTGCCGATTTGGTTTACCGCGTTGCTGAGAAGGTCAATATACCGTTTACTGTAGGCGGTGGTATTTCTTCTGTTGAAGATGTAGATATATTGCTAAAAAATGGCGCAGACAAAATTTCCATCAATTCTTCAGCGGTGAAAAATCCACAATTAATTAATGATTTGTCCGCTAAATTTGGCTCACAGTGCATAGTGGTTGCCATTGATGCGAAGCAGATACATGACAAATGGGTGGTTCATTTGGTCGGTGGTAAAGTGCCTACCGAATTAGATTTATTCGAATGGGCAAAAGAAGTTGAAAAAAGGGGTGCAGGTGAAATATTGTTCACTTCAATGGATAATGACGGCACAAAAGACGGATTCGCCAATGAGGCGTTAGCAAGATTGTCGACCGAATTGAACATACCGATAATTGCATCGGGCGGAGCTGGGAATATGCAACATTTTTGCGATACTTTTACTGTTGGAAAAGCAGATGCCGCCTTGGCAGCAAGTGTTTTTCACTTTAAAGAAATAAAAATTGAAGAATTAAAAGAAGAACTACGGGAGAATGGGATTCCTGTTCGAATTTAAGCAACTGTTAGAAAATAATCGAAAGATTTAAAAGTAGTTGTACTAAAAATTGATAGTAGTGATACGAGCAACCAGAAAGGATAGGAACTTGGTAATTGATATTCTAGTGGAGGCTTTTGGCCCCCTAGACGAGGATAGTTCTATAAATTTTGTTGTAAAACAAGATGACAAACGCATGAAACGCATGCACGTGTTAATGGGGTACTTATTTGATAAGGCCATTCGCACGGGAGAAGTGTTTTTGTCAGATAACCGTGCGAGTTGTCTACTGATTACGTTTCCGCATACCGATAAATTTAGTATTGCAAAGATGCTGTCAAACTTAAAATTAGCATTTCACTGTATTGGGATCGAAAGGGTGGCCAAGGTATTAAAACGTCAAAAAATCATACAGCGAAATTATCCCAAAGGAGCATACATACGGCCGATGATTTTTGCGGTAAAAAACGAGTATAAAGGCACGGTCACCTCTGCTAAATTGCTTATGCAGGTATTTAAAGATTTTAGAAACAATGAACTACCTATTATTGTAGATACAGCATCCGAAGAACATGTGAGGCTGTATCAAAAATTTGGTTTAAAGGTGTTCAATAAAGAAGAGGGCTTGGGCTTTCCTATTTATTTGTTGCGAATGAATCAAGTGGTATCGCCCTTATAGCCATTACACAATAACTGACCGCGTTTTTTTAATTGGAATTACAAAGAAATAAAATGAAAATAGATTTTACTAAAAACCCAGACGGACTAGTGCCTGCGATTATTCAGGATGCTACAACTAAGAATGTTTTGATGTTGGGCTATATGAACAAAGAAGCACTTGCAAAAACACAGGAAAGTAAGAAAGTTACCTTTTTCAGTCGGTCTAAACAACGCTTGTGGACAAAAGGTGAAGAGAGTGGTAATTTCTTGAATCTCGTAAGTATTAAAGACGACTGTGACAACGATGCTTTACTGGTATCGGTAAACCCAGTTGGCCCTACATGCCATACGGGTTCAGATACCTGTTGGGATGCGGAAAACAAGTCGAATTTCGGCTTTTTGTCGCAACTTGAAGCGGTCATTGCTCAAAGAAGAACCTCCACCGATGGTAGTAAGTCGTATGTTGCTTCCCTGTTTGAAAAGGGCATCAATAAAATAGCCCAGAAAGTAGGTGAGGAGGCTGTGGAAACCGTAATTGAGGCAAAAGACAATAACGATGAACTGTTTCTATACGAAGGTGCCGATTTACTATTTCATTACCTTATTCTCTTACAGGCGAAAGGGTTCACTTTGAAAGATATTGAAGCCGAATTGCTAAAAAGGCATCAGTAACTGCGGTTTTACCGTTTTAGTAGAAAACAAATTTATTATTCGATTACGTACCATATTTTACTGTTTTTCATTAATTTATCCGCGAAATGGAGACCAACAAGAATATTTATGTCATTTATAGTAGCCAAAATATAGAGGTGTTGCAACACCTTTTGTTTCATTTAAAACCTTTGGAAGAAAGTGCTAACATCGTTATTTGGCACGATGACCCGGTGCAACCCAATCAATCTTGGAAACCACAAAATCCGTCGCAATTACAGGAAGCTAATATGTTTCTGCTATTGGTAAGCGACGTTTTTATGCATTCTGAATTCATTCAACAAATCGAATTCAAAAATGTTATTGATAGGTACAAAGAGGGTAAAGCTAATGTGATACCCATTCTTATCGACAATTGCCCATGGGATACAGAATTTAATTCGGATGATTACGATTTTAGTTTTAAGGAATTGCAAGTTTTACCTAAGGATAAAAAACCAATAAGCGATTGGAATTCAGAGGACCAAGCAATAGAACATGTTATCGAGAATCTGTTAAAAACAATTGCTCCAACATCGAAAATTTCAGGAAAGAAAGCTGCTGAGGAAGCACCGAAAATTGAGGTTGCCAATGAATTGGCGAAAAAGCAACTCAGAGATACTATCACCGACAAGAAAGAAATAAGTGAGAACATCATAAAAAATACAACGAATAAAGTAACCGATACCAAAGCGGTTATTGAAACAAAAGAGCCTTTGGGAGAGACTGACACAAAAGAAGAACAGATAGCCTTAGATTTTGCGGAAGAAGTTGAATTGAACCGTATTGCTGAACAGAAGCAACTAGCAGAAGCGGCAGCTTTCAAAAACCAAGAGGAAGAAGCGCTAAAACTAGAGGCAGAAGCTGTAACGAAGAAGAACCTGGCCCAAGAAAACGAGAAGGCGCGATTAGAAGCCGATGCCAAAAAGAAAGCTTCAGAGGAGCTTAAGCGCCAAGAAGAATTGCATGACGAGAAACGGGCAGCGGACGAAGATTTAGGGGATAGTAACTTGGAAGCCGTCAGTGATATAGATGAGCTAGAAAACGCGAAAAGCAACAAACAAAAAAATAGACTCCTACTCCTCATATTCGCCGCTTTGACAATTTTAGGAATTTGGTTTTTTTCGGATAGTGATAAAGGTGCTAAAAAATCAGATACCAATTCCCCGGATATTGAGGTTTCTGAGGGCAATGAGGATGGCGTTTCAACAGAACAACAAGAAGATGATTCTTCAAACACTGTAGCGTCTTCGGGAAAATTAAGTATCGGCGATACTTTTGAAGACGGAATTGTTTTTGAAATAGACGAATCTGGCACTTCGGGAAAAATAGCGGCTACCAAAGATGGTAAAACTGTTACATGGAATCAAGCAACAAAAAGTGCCTCGGAATTAGGAGAAGGTTGGCGCTTGCCAACACTTGCCGAACAAAGAATCATGTATCGTAGAATAGGGCCTGGTGCTGATAATATTGGAAATTTTGCCAATGAAATGTATTGGAGCGGTACAGCCTTCGATGAAAACCAAGCCCGAGTTTTGCGGTTCGAAGATGGTAATTCCTCGTTTCACTACAATAGCCGAGGTACGCACAGAAGATTTTTATATCGGGCGGTACGGGATTTTAGTGAATAAAAGCGCTCAAAAGCACTGGTTTTCTCAGGCTTAGCAACCCATCCCCTTTATTACAATAGAAATCACGAGCTCTTGAATTACTTTTTTGCCTTCGGCATTTTCAGCCGGTAGCCATATACCGGGCGCTTTTGAAATTAGTGAGACGAGCGTTTCGTCTAAAATCTTGTAGCCCGAATGATTATCTAGTCGAATATTTGCGATGGTTCCTTCAATAGTTACCGTAAAATAGAGTTTAGCAGGTCTTAGCTTATCCGCTTCAACATTTAAAAGAGCTTCTTTGCTATTTTCTTTTAGGTATGTCATTAATGCGCCAGTTCCATTTATATATACAGCTTGCTTCTCAGGAACAACGGTTAAGTGAGGATTGAGTGAAGCGTCTTCTAGCTTACCTGTTTCAGTATTGATTTTTTTAAAGCTAGCCTTGATTGAAAAATTAGAAGAATAGTCAAAGCCTCGTAGCAGTTCTAATTGTGCCTCGTTTAGTTGCTCGCTGTAGCCGATTTCACGAATATTCGTTTGTCTTTCATTTTTAATGACTACAATATCTACCGATTTAAGCGTAGTCATTTCTTTGATTTCATTAGCATCAAAAAAATCTGTGATTGCTCTTGCTTTGCGCAACGTTACCTTTTTCATCGGGGCAAACCTTGGACTCAAATCAAATAAAATATCTTTAAAAATACTGTTGTCTATTTTCTGCACATTTTGAGAATAGAGCACAACACCTTCATCAATCGATGCATCTAAATGAGTGGTCTCCGAACCCTTCCAATTCATTAAACCAAAAGCTGTTAGTCCTAGAAAAGAAAGTGCTGCGCCAAAAAATAAAATTGTCTTTTTCATACCTATTATGCTTAATGATTAATTCTTGCTCAAATCTAAGGTAGATAGTCGCTGTAGTGTGTATATGAAGTGTAAATTGATGTAAATTTTGTGTAAATCATTTCAATTTGTCCGATATTCAAATAGCTTTGTAATATGCGCCCAAGACAATTAAAACTTGTATTACCTATTTTTTCTTGCCTCGTTTTGTATTTCTATAATAGCCATGCCCAAGATTCACAGAATGAAAAACAAACTATAGTAGCTTTGCGAATGATCGGGCATCAAGTGCTGCTCGCTTCAAATGATAGCACTTCTCGTGTCTTACCCATTATAAAGGAGAATAATTACTATAGAATTCGATTTGATTCAGAATTTGAAATTCAACCTACCGAACTTGTCTCATTAGTTGAAAGCGTTATTACTGAAACGAATTTGGCGAGTAGTTATATAGTAGAAGTACAGCAATGTGATACGAAAGAGGTGGTCTATAGTTTCCAAATGAGCGATTTAGAGCAATCGGATATTATTCCCTGTAGCGGAAGAATGCAACCCAAGGGCTGTTATAGCCTTTTATTTACCATGTTAACGACCAACGAAGCCGATATGGCGTTACCCAACGTTATTGCTGATTCAAAAAATGAATCAGAAGAAGGAATCAGTTCTTTAAACTATGGTATTATTGGTGTATTACTAATGCTAATAGCAGGCGTGTTCTTTTTTCTATGGAAGCGCAAGAATACTCCAAAAAGTAATCCAAATTTGATTCCTTTGGGAGAATTCCATTTTGACAAGCGAAATACAGCGCTTTTAATCAATCATCAGAAAATAGAACTGACTAGCAAAGAAGCGGATTTACTACTCTTACTTTATAATACGGTCAATATAACCGTTGAAAGAGCTGTTATCCTAAATAAGGTTTGGGGTGACCAGGGCGATTATGTAGGTAGAACTCTAGATGTGTTTATTTCAAAATTACGTAAGAAACTCGAAGCCGATACAAGCGTAAAAATCACTAATATTAGAGGTGTGGGGTATAAACTTGTTATGGAAATTTAATCATTTATCTCTGTAAGAGCGTAATGAATTTAGAACATCACTGATATTGGTAAACATGAAGTTCCGTAAATATTATGTCTAAAGGGCTTTTCTGCGGACAAAGACGGATTACCTTCGGTGTTCCCTCATCCACCAACCCTGGCAATAAAGCCCGAAATCGCTAGGACGATTTTCGGGCTATTTGTTTTTACACCTTTACAAAAATGCCTCTCGGATATGAGGGTTTAGATTTCTCCACAGCCCTCCCGAAAGGCTTATAAATATTTCTATCGTCAATTACGTAATTTGTGAATTTAATTTCTCTAAAAGACGAAAAGAGCATTTTTAAAACCTAAAGAAAATTTCCTGTTCTCCTGTGATGGACCTTAAGGGGGCTGACTTTAGATTTTTATTATTTTTGAGTGGGACTACCGTCGGTCTTTTTCTTTTTGACTCCTTACAAAAGCGAGCTTTTGACGTGTGCATTCAGGGGATTACCTTCGGTCTTCCCTACTAACTCCCCACCTGACAATAAAGCTCAAGTCTGCTATCGCAGCCTTCGGTCTTTTTCTTTTTGACCCCTTACAAAAGCGGGCTTTTGACGTAGTAAAAAAGAAAAAGCCCAATTTTCATAAGAAAATTGAGCTTTGCTCTAAGCGGAGAAAGAGGGATTCGAACCCCCGGAGGTGTGACCCTCGCTAGTTTTCAAGACTAGTGCATTCGACCACTCTGCCATTTCTCCTAAAATGTGTGGAGTGCGGTTTTACCACATTTCACCTCCGATTACTATCGGAGTTGCTATTTCTCCAGGTGTCTCATCAGGTATGTCCTGAATGCGGATGCAAATATAGAAACCTTTTCCCGCTCCTTAAAAATATTTGTCTTTTATTTTTGTAATCCCTTGCAAGAAAACGAATCCCCTTATTTTTGTGCCATGCTAGAATTACAGGAACAGGCGCTGTTAGGAGAGTGGTACCATTATGTACTACTCGTAACAACAGGTTTTGTGGTCGGATTTATCAATACTGTAGCAGGTGGAGGTTCGTTGCTTTCATTGCCAGTTTTGATTTTCTTGGGCTTGCCGCCGAGTGTGGCTAATGGAACCAACAGAGTAGCTATTGTTATTCAAGCTGCTCTGGCGGTTGTAGGTTTTAAGAGTAAGGGGGTTTCAACGGCTCCGTTTAATATATATTTGGGTTTTGCAGCATTCTTTGGAGCTATCATAGGAGCGTACATAGCCGTTGATATAGATGGGGAGACCTTCAATAAGATATTGGCCGGTATCATGGTCGCGGTGGTATTGTTGATTATTTTCAAACCAAAGATGAAATTAGCTGAAATGCAAGAACATGTTACAGGTAAGTATCTGTGGATTGGTATTGCAGTGTTTTTCCTTTTTGGAATTTATGGGGGATTCATTAATGCGGGATTAGGATTTATAATTATCTTATTTTTGCATTATGTAAATCAGATGACCTTGGTTCGCTCTAATGCTACCAAAGTAGCCGTAGTTTTCATTTATACCTTGGCGGCATTGGCCGTTTTCATATTAAACGATAAAGTGAATTGGAAGGTTGGCCTTATTTTGGCAATCGGAAACGGTTCCGGGGCTTTTATTGCGAGCAGGGTTTCGGTTGATAAAGGCGATGGTTTCATTAAACTATTCATAGTTATTATGGTTTTGATAATGGCGGTGAAATTGTGGTTTTTTAATTTGACTTAATTTTTATTTCCGCGAAGGTGGAAATCTGTTAATGGAAGGAAGAAAAAAATGAAAGATATTTTAAGTGACTTAAATTGGCGTTATGCAGTCAAGAAGTTCGATTCGGAGCGTATGCTTTCCGATGCCCAAATAGAGCGGTTGAAGAGTGTTTTTAACCTTACGGCCACTTCCTATGGTTTGCAGCCCATTCGTTTGGTTACCGTTCAAAATAAGGAACTGCAGCAACAATTAGTAAAACATTCCTTTGAGCAATTACAAGTGGCACAAGCTTCCCATGTATTGATACTATGTATAGAAAATACTATTGATTCCGAGTACATTTCGGACTATTTTGATTTGGTAAAAAAAACAAGGGGAACGAGTGAGGAAATTCTGAATCCGTTTAAAAAAATGATGATTGAAAGTTTTTCCAATAAGAGTACCGACGAAATCAAAGAGTGGTCTAAAAACCAGGCCTACCTCGCTATGGGAACTTTATTAACCGTTTGTGCGCTAGAAAAAATCGATGCCTGCCCTATGGAAGGTTTTGATCCCGCGGCTTATGACGAGCAATTGGGTCTGAAAGGAAAAGGAATTTCGTCTGTTTTGGTTATGCCTTTGGGATATCGTGCCGAAGATGATGTTTTTGCTGATTTTAAGAAAGTAAGGAAGGAATTGGATAATAGTGTGATTGAGATTACTTAGGAGACAAGAGACAAGAGACAAGAGACAAGAGACAAGAGACAAGAGACAAGAGACAAGAGACAAGAGACAAGAGACAAGAGACAAGAGAGGAATACGTCCTTGAATAGGTTGACCATTTAAAAGCGGTCAATAGAACGATAATTACGAAATAGCCGACAACGTAAACTAAACTCCTAAACTTCTTTCAAACTACTGCTATTACCAAGAAAATTGAATTTATAGTATACTTAGAAATAAACCATAAAAGATGCCCGGATTTGAACTTTTTGGAGATAAGGAGAGAGCTGAAGTAAACGAAGTACTCGAAACTGGCGTACTTATGCGCTATGGTTTCGATGGGATGCGTAATGGACAATGGAAAGCAAAAGAACTTGAGAATAAATTAGCCAAGCGTATGCAGGTTTCTCATGCACAGTTGGTAAGTAGCGGCACTGCCGCTTTAACCGTTGCATTAGCTTCTGCAGGTATTGGGGCGGGGGACGAGGTCATTATGCCAACGTTTACTTTCGTAGCTAGTTTTGAATCTATTTTAGCCCTTGGGGCGATTCCGGTATTGGTTGATATTGATGAAACCTTGACCTTAAATCCTGTTGCTGTCGAAAATGCAATCACTACTAAAACCAAAGTGGTTATGCCAGTACATATGTGTGGTTCAATGGCAGATTTAAAAGCCTTGAAAGCCATTTGTGACAAACACAATTTATTGCTCGTAGAAGACGCTTGTCAGGCTATTGGCGGTACTTTTGAGGGTAAGCCTTTGGGCAGTTATGGCCATTTGGGTTGTTTTTCTTTTGATTATGTAAAAACGATTACTTGCGGGGAAGGTGGGGCAATCATCTCAAATAACGAAAAATACATAGCGAATGCCGACCATTATTCTGACCATGGGCATGATCACATCGGTAAGGATAGGGGAGCGGAAGGGCATCCATTTTTAGGCTATAATCACCGTATATCAGAACTGAACGCTGCCGTGGGTTGTGCCCAAATTCAGCGGCTCGATGAATTTTTGGATATTCAAAAAGGAAATTATTCCGTTTTAAGGGCTGCTTTAAAAACTGTGCCTGGTGTAAGTTTTAGAAGAGTTCCAGAAGGCGGTGTGGAGAGTTATGCCTTTTTGAATTTCTTTCTACCAACAGAAGCAAAAGCAAAAAATGTACATACCGCTTTAGGCAATGCTGGCGTGGATGCCTGTTTTTACTGGTACGATAACAATTGGCACTATTATAAGAAGTGGGAGCACCTAACGGAAAGAAAATCTCTTGGAAAATTACCCAACGAAGTCTTGGAACAACTACCTGATTATTCAAAATCCGATTTTTCAAAGTCAGATCATTGGATGGGTCGGACGGTCTCGTGTTTGATTAAATTGGGGTGGAGTGAACAAGAAGTGCGCGATAGAGCTATTAAAATGGTAGCAGTATTGGAAGAAATCGCTTAATAAGTTACGTACTCTACAATCTCCAATCCGTAACCCACTATCCCTACACGTTTGGTCTGTTCGCTATTGGTCATCATCCGCATTTTCGAAATATTGAGATCGTGTAGAATCTGTGCACCGATACCGAAATCACGATTATCCATATCTATTTTTGGGGCTTTGTAGCTACCTTCTTTTTGAAGTTCCTTCAATTCGGTTAATCGCGACAATAGGTTCAATGAGTCTGAATCTTGGTTGATAAAAACTATTGCGCCCTTACCTTCGGAATTAATGGCATTGAACATATCTTCTAATTTCTTGTCCTCATTATTGGTCAACGTACCCAAAACGTCATTATTTACTAATGTTGAATTAATTCGGGTAAGCACTTTATCATCTTTGCCCCAAGTCCCTTTAGTCAAAGCAATATGAACACGGTTATTAGTGGTCTGTTTGTAGGCACGAAGTCGAAATTCTCCAAAACGAGTGGTAATATTAAAATCCTCTTTCTTTTGTATAAGGCTGTCGTGCTCCATACGATAGGCCACTAGCGATTCTATACTCACTAGCTTTAAATCGAACTTTTTAGCAACATCGACCAATTCTGGTAATCGCGCCATTGAACCATCCTCGTTCATGATTTCAACTATGATGCCCGCAGGTTTTAAACCTGCCAAACGAGCAAAATCAATCGCCGCTTCGGTATGACCTGTTCTGCGCAGTACACCACCTTCTTTGGCTACTAAAGGAAATATATGCCCCGGTCGTGCCAAATCATGTGGTTTCGTTTTAGAATCTGTTAAAGAGCAAACGGTTTTCGAACGGTCTGATGCCGAAATACCAGTAGTTACACCGTTACCCCGCAAATCTACAGATACCGTAAAAGCAGTTTCTAGGGGGTCGGTGTTATTGCTTACCATCATATGAAGCCCAAGCTCTTTGCAACGGCCTTCTGTTAAAGGGGCACAAATCAACCCTCTGCCGTAGGTCGCCATGAAATTAACCGTTTCCGGGGTAGCCAATTCGGCAGCGGCTAAAAAGTCGCCTTCGTTCTCCCGATTCTCGTCATCTACCACTATTATAACCTTACCTTGACGAATGTCTGCTATAGCCTCTTCAATAGTGTTTAGTTGAATATTTGCTGTCATAGTCGCTTTCATGATATGGAATCTTCTTTCTTCTTAAAAGGACTCTTAATTCGAGCAATAAAACTGCTGAAATTCATTCCGCCTTTGTCCGCCGTAGCGCGTTTGGTTAAATAAATGCCCAAAGGTAACATAACCAGTGTAGAAACCCACGCTCCGAGTATGGGGTGTATATTACCCTCCTTAGCGTAATTTTCTGAAAAAACACCAACAAAATAATAGGTCAAAAATAAAATAATTGCGATAATCATGGGGAGTCCGATGCCACCCTTACGAATGATAGCTCCTAATGGCGCACCAACAAAGAATAGGATTATACAGGATAGTGCCAATGCGAATTTTTTATGAAATGAGAGTATGTGAAGGTTGTGAATTTTATATCGTTTTTGCAATTCATCTTTCTTACCGACTATAGTAGTCAAAATATTAGAAACCGATGTTTTTGCGGAATTCATGATTTGTACTTTCTGCCAATCTTCAAATAGGTCTAATGCTTCTCCTGAAGCTGCGAACGCTGTTTCTTCCTCGGTTATCATGCTAGACCCGTAAGTAGTTTGTTGACCTTCTTCTTTTCGGATTATTTTATTGTCGACCACCACGTTAGCTGAAGCACTTTGCATAGATGCTTTTCCCTCTTTCTTTTTTAATTCTTGCTGTATCGACTCAAAATCTTTTTTCGGAATTGTTTTAAATCCCCCACTACGATTGATAATATTCTTCGAAAATGCTTCTACGATTCGTACATTATCCTTTCTTAATGAATCGATGTCTTTGGTTAGGCGGAGGACATTCTTCATTTTATAGGTACTCACATCGCCCATTTCCTCTATATTCTGTTCTAGTTCCGGTATTTCAATATTGAGACGATAGATATCAAAATTAGCCTTGGCGAACGGATATTTTCTTTTATCGGTACTTTTTTTAGTCTCTACCTCTTCGTAATAATGACCATCTTTTAGCACCAATTGAATAACATCTGAGTTTCGACTACTCAATAGTTCTCCTTCTTTGGCTTTTATGACCTTATTATTGATATTAGATGCTGTTTTTTGGTGAATAATCACATCTCGTAAGAAGCGATCTTTCTCTCCATATTTTTCAGCTACCTTGATACTCATGCCTTCAAAATCGCTAAAAGTACCTTCCTCAATCGCTGCTGCAGGTTTTACCTTGGCGATATTTCGGCGCATGTTGTAAATTTTCTGTTCTGAAGCAGGGATTACGCTGTTCGCGAAGAAAAAAGTAACTCCGCATAGGAAAATAACAAAGATGATCAAGCTCCGCATTGCACGTTGCAAAGAAATACCGGAGGCTTTCATGGCCGCAAATTCATAGTTTTCGGCGAAAGAACCGAAAGTAAGAATCGAGGAAAGCAAGACCGTTAATGGCAGTACTTTTTCCGTAAGGTTAGGAGTAAGGTAGAAAAGAAACTTTCCGATGATTACAATATCGAGGCCTTTACCTGCTAAGTCATCTATAAAAAGCCAAATCGTTTGAAATATGAAGATAAACATCAATATTATAAACGAACTGAAAAAATTGAACAGGAATCGCGATAAAATATACCGGTCTAGGAGTCGCACAAATTCTTAGTTTCTGATGATATAGTAGCCGTCGGCTTCATACTTCTTTTCATCAAAAGTAAATAAGGTTTCTGATAAAGTCTGATTGGTTTTAAAAGAATTAACAGTAATTGTGGTCGTAGTGCCATTTTTACCTGTTTCGATTAACTTATAGATGTGCTTTGTTTCTGCATCAATACCCAATAACCGAGATTTCACTTCCGAATTGGTATCCATCGGGGTAAGTTTTACATACTGAATTTTGCGCCCTTGAACATTTTGCAAAATATCCATCATAAAGGTATGCCCTTTTCTGTAGAAGGTTAAGAGATTGCTAGGAGAAAACTCGTTACTGTCGCTTGTTTTGTCTTCAATGGTCACTTCTTCATTTTCCGGTACTATGGTATATACCTTGGAACCGTCATACAATTGCTTTGCACCAAAAAGGTTGCCTAAGTACTTATCGCCTTTCATGGTTACCTCGCCACGTGTTTCTTGATTAATACCGGCTTCGTTATTTTCCAGTACAAATTTAAAGTCGACATAAATATTGTCATAGCTCTGCACTTTGTTGTAGACTTCGTCTAATAAAGCTTGGGCTTTCGCATCATTCTGTGCGTAGGTGCTTGCAGTGATAAAAAGTGTGATTGCTAAAAAAACTATTCTTTTCATAATAAGCTTATTTTTCAGTTCTTTTTTGATAAGAAACTAAAGTTATTTTTCTTCGTTTTGTAATAATAAATCTAAAGAGGTCAAATCGGGTACGAGAACCTGTCTGGCCTTGCTCCCTTCAAATTGGCCTACTATTCCCGCAGCTTCGAGTTGATCTACGATTCTACCGGCCCTGTTATAGCCTAATTTCAGTTTGCGCTGTATTAATGATGCTGAACCCTGTTGCGCCGTTACGATTACTTCTGCAGCTTCCCGAAACTTTGCATCGCGATCCGATATAGCATAATCAATACTTGTGCCAGAGTCTTCGCCTACATATTCTGGAAGTTCATGTGCGTCTGGATACGCTCTTTGCGAACCGATAAATTCAGTGATTTTATCTACTTCAGGGGTGTCGACAAAAGCACACTGTATACGTGTAACATCGTTACCTTGGGTATACAACATATCGCCACGACCTATTAATTGATCGGCACCTTGGGCGTCTAAGATTGTTCTTGAATCTATCTTTGAAGCTACCCGAAAAGCTATTCTAGCCGGAAAGTTTGCCTTGATAATTCCCGTAATCACATTCACCGAAGGTCTTTGTGTCGCAATAATCAAATGTATGCCAATTGCCCTTGCCAATTGTGCTAATCGCGCAACTGGGGTTTCAACTTCCTTGCCGGCGGTCATAATCAAATCGGCAAACTCATCAATAACCAATACAATATAAGGTAGAAATTTATGACCGTCATGCGGATTGAGCTTCCTCGCCTTGAACTTTACATTGTACTCCTTGATATTTCGTACCATGGCTTGCTTTAGAAGGTCATAGCGATTATCCATCTCAATACAGAGTGAATTTAATGTGTTGATTACCTTAGTGTTATCAGTAATGATAGCTTCTTCACTATCAGGAAGTTTGGCCAAAAAGTGACGCTCTATTTTATTATACAATGTTAGTTCCACTTTTTTAGGATCTACCAAAACAAATTTCACCTCTGCAGGATGTTTTTTATAGAGCAGCGAGGTCAATACGGCATTCAGTCCAACTGATTTTCCTTGACCCGTGGCACCCGCCATTAATAGGTGGGGCATTTTTGCCAAATCTACTACAAAGGTTTCATTGCTAATTGTTTTGCCAAAAGCAATAGGCAACTGCATCTCTGCTTTTTGAAATTTGGTAGAAGCAATTACCGATCGCATCGAAACGATAGTCGCATTTTTATTCGGCACCTCTATACCAATCGTGCCTTTACCTGGAATAGGGGCAATAATACGAATTCCCAAAGCCGCCAAAGACAATGCGATATCATCTTCGAGATTTTTAATTTTTGATATTCGTATACCAGCTTCTGGTACGATTTCGTAGAGCGTTACGGTCGGCCCTATTGTCGCCTTAATTTGCGCAATACCTATTTTGTAATTTTTTAAGGTATTCACAATTTTATTTTTGTTCTCTTCGAGCTCTTCTTGATTAATGGTAATACCACCTGTTGCGCCGTGCTGATCGAGTAATTCGATTGTTGGGAATTTGTAGCTACCCAATTCCAAAGTCGGGTCGAACTCTCCGAAATCTTCGACTAGATTGTTGGCTATATTATCTTTTTCTTCAACTTCTTCTACTATTTTTCCGACTTCAATTTTTAGGTCGGCATCCGTCCCCTCATCTGATAAGGGTTCAACAACTTCCAGAACTTCCTTTGCTTTGGGTTCTTTTTCAATTACAGGAATGTCTTTTTTGTGCGTATAGGTGTCAATTACTACCGGAGTATCTTCTTCCATCGTTACTTCATAAGAAGTTTCTTCCGAGGTGTTATTATCTGTTGTTTTTGAGGTACTTGCTAAGGCTGCTCTCTTCTTTTTAAAGTACGCCATAAATCCGTCGGGAGTCACTTTAAAGAAGCGTACTAGTATGAATATCAATCCGAATAATAAAATTAGAAAAACACCGATTTTACCGGCATAATCTTGAAGAAAATCGTTGATTTCAAAACCCACCAAACCTCCTAGCAACGGGCTTTCCTCGGCAAAGAAACCTAAAAATATAGATACCCATATCATAAAAAGCAAGCCCCAAATATACTTTTTAACTAAACCCTTTGTAGGCATGCTCAAAAAACGATACAGACCACTTAAAAAAAGTAAACCGGGAATAATCAAGGAAGCCAAACCAAAACCTTTGTACATGAAAAAATGACTTACTGAAGCTCCAAATTTGTTCAATAGATTTTTTGCACCTTCATTACGCACCTTGAATTCACTGAGCAAGCTTTGATCTTCTTGCCATGTAAAATAAAAAGAGATAAAAGAAAAGAACAGGGCAATGCTGAGGAGCATTAAAAGGCTCCCCAGTATGATTTTATTTTGTTTGGATAATTTAAAAGAACCGGACTTTTTTTTAGTAGTTGTCCTTGTCTTTTTTACCTTCTTTGCCATTAACAGTTAAGTTGTAAGGGTAAAAGTACAAATTTAGAGACTGTTTTGGAAGATGTCGTGAGATAAGTTATTGGCTATTTTTATTGCCTAGCAAGTCAAATTTTCAAAGCATTATCGTGAGTTTGAAGCAAGGTCTTGTTTAGAAAAACTTAGGAAGGTAAATTATCAGACCAATTATACTAGCAGCGATAGATACAATCATTACAGCACCCGCCGCAATATCTTTTATAAATCCGATTTTCGCATCGAATTCTGGTTGTATGTAATCGCATACTTTCTCAACGGCAGTATTAAGCCCTTCAATGCCCATAACCAATGCGATGGCGAAAATTTGAAGAATCCATTCCGTATTTGAAATCTCAAAATAAAAACCTAAAGCGGTCATTACTATGGCAATGAATACTTGAATTTTTATACTGGCCTCTGTACGCACTAAAAGTAAGGCTCCGCGCAATGCGAAGCCTACACTTTTTAACCTGTTTTGTAAGAACGATTCTTTAGCCATTTGTTACTGCGCTCAATGCTGCCTCGTAATTTGGTTCATCAACGATTTCAGATACTTGTTCTGTATGAACGACTTCTCCCGCTTCATTTACCACGACTACGGCTCTTGAATGCAATGGGGTCAAAGGGCCGTCGCTGAAAGATAATCCGTAGGCTTTACCAAAATTACCATCTCTAAAATCAGAGAGCAATTCTACATTTTCGATACCTTCTGCACCACAAAAACGCGCTTGAGCAAAGGGTAAATCTTTAGAAATACAAAGCACGGCCGTATTTTTTAAAGCCGCGGCTTTTTTATTGAATTCCCGAACAGACTGGGCACAAGTGCCAGTGTCTACACTGGGGAATATATTTAAAACGACTTTTTTTCCTTTATAATCGGAAAGCGAAGCGTTTGATAAATCTCCTTTGGTGAGATTGAAACCTGGGGCGCTTTTTCCTGTTGCAGGAAGTTCACCTATAGTGTGTATAGAATCTCCATGTAATGTAACTGTTGCCATTCTTAATTGTATTTTAATGAATTGTGAAATTAGAAATAATTAGGGTATTTGCCATTCGGTTTAACCTTTTATTTAGAAGCTAACTTAGGAGTGGCTAGCATTCGAATTTTAATATTCAATGCGGCGAATAATAATGTCATAAACGGACTTAGCCAGTTGAAAATGGCATAAAAGAAATACTCTCCAACTCCAACACTGAGGATGCTACTATGATAAGCTCCGCAGGTATTCCAAGGAATAAGAACTGAGGTTACCGTTCCCGAATCTTCCAGCGTCCGACTTAAATTTTCTGGAGCCAAACCTCTATCCGCATACGCTTTGGAGAACATTTTTCCTGGTACTACTATCGCCAAATACTGATCGGAAGCGGTTACATTCAATGCCAAACAGCTACCCACAGTACTTGCGAATAGGCCAAATGTACTTTTGGCCATTCCCAATAATGCTTTCGTGATGCGAGAAAGCGCTCCAATACCATCCATTATCCCGCCAAAAACCATTGCGCAAACAATAAGCCAAATGGTACCAAGCATACCAGCCATTCCCTTTGACGAAAATAAGTCAGCCAGTGTTTCGCTATCGGAAGCTACACTAGTCTTTACGGTAATGGCATTTAGAATTCCTTTGTAAGCGCTTTCGAAAGTAAGCGTATCGCTTCCGCCAATAGTAGCCACGATTCCGGGTTGAAAAATAAGGGCGAAAACCCCGCCAAGTAAGGTTCCTATTAATAATGCAAGAAGGGGAGGAGTCTTTTTTAATATTAAGCCCACCACCACTACAGGTACCAAAAATAACCACGGTGTAATATTGAAACTTTTATCGATAGAGGCCAAAATTGCATCGGTATCTGCAGTGCCTGTTGTTTCGATCGTAAATCCTAAGATGATAAAGATGGTTAAGGTCACCAAGATGGTGGGAATCGTTGTGATGGTCATATACCGTATATGAGAAAATAATTCTCCTCCTGCCATTGCGGGAGCCAAATTTGTAGTATCGCTCAATGGTGAAAGTTTGTCACCGAAGTAAGCCCCGGAAAGAATAGCCCCTGCGGTCATACCAAGCGATATTCCCAAAGCCTCGGCTATACCTATAAGTGCGATGCCCACAGTAGCGGAAGTCGTCCAAGAACTACCTGTTGCTATTGAAATAATAGCACAAATAATAACACAGGCTGCTAAAAATATAGTCGGGTTCAAAACCTGCAAACCGTAATAAATCATAGAAGGTATGACCCCACTGATAAGCCAAGTACCGGATAAGGCCCCGACCATAAGTAAAATTAGCAAAGCACTGGAGGTAGATTTTACATTTTCCGCTACTTCTTTCATCATAGCTTTGTATGATATTTTATTGAAATACCCTACTATGGCTGCTACAGCGCCACCAAGCAACAAAATAAATTGATTTGAACCGCCTAAGGCATCATCTTTAAAGACATAAACATTATAGGCCAACATGGCAACAAGAATAACTACAGGAAATAGCGCTTCCCAAATACTTAGTTCTCTATTTTCAACGATATGTTCATTTTCGCGATGTTGGTGGCTCGGTTCGTTCTCCATTTCTAGTCGGTTTGTATCTCCGTAATATTACGATTTTGAAAAAGGCTATGCAAACCGCAAAGTGGACGGCTACATCATTCTATGATTCTGGGAAAATACGAAGTTGCTTCATACAGTCTTGCATGGTACGGTGTGTTCTTTCAATATCATTGTCCAATCCGATTGAGAAACGAATAAGACCATCCGAAAGCCCCATTTGTAATTGCTCTTCCATGGGGATTTCAGAAGAAGTAGAAGTACCGGGCGCACTGAACAATGTTTTGTAAAACCCTAGACTTACAGCCAAATAGCCTAACCTTTTTTCTTGCATAAGTTCCATAAATGCATTTGCTTTTTCAAGGGAGCCCACATTAAGTGTCATCAGTCCTCCAAAGCCATATGCTGCATTCATTTGGGCTTTCATAGTGAGATGACCGACATGGGAGGTAAGTCCTGGATAAACAACTGTAAATCCTTCACTTTCAAATTTTTGTGCTAAGAATAGCGCATTTTCACTGTGTTTCTGCATGCGGATATGCAAAGTTCTCATGTTCTTTAAAATCGAAGCCGCCCTAAGACTATCAAGTGTGCTTCCGAGCAACATTCCTGCACCATTATTCACATCTTTCAAGCTCAAACAGAATTCAGTAGTTCCGCATACGGCACCCGCAACACAATCACTGGTACCATTAATGAATTTGGTAAGACTGTGGATTACAATATCAGCTCCCAATTGTGCCGCTGGGATGCTTAGTGGGGCAAATGTATTATCAACTACCAAAGGAAGTTTATGCTTTTTAGCAAGGGCCGCTAGCGCTTTAATATCCGCAACTTCAAGTAAAGGGTTGCTCATCGCCTCACAATAAATCATCTTGGTTTTGAGTGTTATTGCCCGTTCAACCGCATCAATTGCAGTTATATCTACAAACGCTGCGCCGATAGCGAATTTTTGCATAAAATTTTTGAGAAAAGCATACGTGCCACCATAAATTGTGCGACTACTAACAATGTGATCTCCCGTATTGCAAAGTTGCATGATAATTGAACTAATGGCGCCCATGCCACTCGCATATACATTTGCTGTTTCAGTGCCCTCCAAGGCCGCCAAGGCTTCTCCGAGATAAAGGTTGGAAGGAGAGGAGTGTCTGCTATACAGATAACACCCTTCGGTATTGCCCTCAAAAGTATCGAACATCGTTTTAGCGGAGAGAAAGGTATACGTTGAAGAATCTGATATAGAGGGATTCACGCCTCCGAATTCACCGAAATACTGCAGATCTTGTAGTTGATTAGCTGCTTTATTGCTCATGAAAATTTTATTTTGATACTAAAATTAAGGAAGTCATGTTTTTAATACAACCTAAAACAAGAAATACAGATTATAAATCTATATTTATAGATATTTATAAATTAGTATTCGTTAGAGTAACTAATTTATACCCTAAATCCGAAAAAATATTATTTTGAAATTAGATAACACAGATTTAAAGCTTCTCATGTTGTTACAGTCAGACTGTAAAAAAACAACGGCCGCTTACGCGCAACAGTTGAACCTCTCAACGACCGCTATCTACGAACGTATTAAACGCTTGGAAAAAGAGGAAGTTATAAGAGGCTACGTTGCTTTGGTTGACAAGCAGAAAGTTCGTAAAGCGTTTACGGTGTTATGTCATATCAAACTCATGCAACACACAAAAGAGTATGTCTTACAATTTGAGCGTGATGTTTTAAAGTTAAGTGAAGTTTCAGAATGTTACCACATTAGCGGTGATTACGATTATATCTTAAAAATTCATGTCCAGAATATGGATGCTTATCGAGCGTTTATGGTGACCAAATTAACTACTCTTAAAAATATCGGTTCTACACATAGTTCATTTGTCATCAACGCCGTCAAGCATACTACGGCTATCGTTATTTAAAGACACGCTTAAAACCAGAAAATAACCTTAATTTTGCATTGTAATAAAAAATCCAATTTTATGAGTTCATATGATGTAGCCGTTATCGGCTCGGGACCGGGAGGTTATGTTGCCGCAATTAGATGTGCACAACTAGGAATGAAAACTGCGATAATCGAAAAATATAGCACCTTGGGGGGCACTTGCCTTAATGTTGGGTGCATTCCGTCAAAGGCTTTATTAGATTCTTCACACCACTATGAGGATGCTGTAAAGCATTTTGAGGAGCATGGCATCGAGATTCCGGGTACTATTAAAGTGAACCTAGAGAAAATGATCGGCCGTAAACAAGGTGTTGTCGATATGACTACCAAAGGGATTCAGTTCTTGATGGATAAAAATAAAATCGATGTATTCGAAGGCTTGGGTAGTTTTAAAGATGCAACCCATATCGATATTGCAAAAGTCGATGGAAAAAAGGAAACTATAGAAGCTAAAAATACGATTATAGCAACCGGAAGTAAACCTTCTACTTTGCCGTTTATAAAGCTGGATAAAGAAAGAGTGATTACGTCTACCGAAGCCTTAAAATTGCCAGAAATTCCGAAACACATGCTCATTATTGGAGGTGGGGTAATCGGATTGGAACTTGGTCAGGTTTATAAAAGATTGGGTGCCGAGGTAACTGTAATCGAGTATAGGGACAGAATCATTGCCGGTATGGATGCGGCACTATCCAAAGAGTTGATGAAAGCCATGAAAAAGCAAAAAGTGAAGTTCGAACTTTCGCATAGGGTAAAGTCCGTAGAGCGAAAAGGCAAAGAAGTCATCGTTAAGGCGGATAACAAAAAAGGAGAGGAAGTCACTTTTAAAGGCGATTACTGTTTGGTTGCGGTAGGTAGAAAGCCATACACTGACGGCCTCAATACCGAAGCTGCAGGGGTTAAAATAACTGACAGGGGTATGATCGAAGTAAACGATCATCTGCAAACATCGGTATCGAATATTTATGCTATCGGAGATGTTGTTCGTGGCGCAATGTTAGCGCACAAAGCGGAAGAAGAAGGTACTATGGTAGCCGAAATTTTAGCAGGCCAAAAACCACATATCAATTACAATCTAATACCAGGTGTCGTGTACACTTGGCCCGAAGTTGCCGCAGTTGGTAAAACAGAGGAAGAATTGAAAGAAGCCGGGGTTGCCTATAAAGTAGGGCAATTTCCGATGCGGGCCTTAGGTCGTGCACGCGCCAGTATGGATGTTGACGGATTTGTAAAAATCCTAGCCGATAAAGCTACAGATAAAGTACTGGGTGTTCACATGATCGGCGCGCGATGTGCAGATTTGATTTCCGAAGCCGTTATCGCAATGGAATTTAGGGCATCCGCCGAGGATATAGCTCGAATGAGCCATGCGCATCCAACCTATGCAGAAGCTGTAAAAGAAGCGGCCTTGGCTGCAACCGGTGACCGGGCGTTGCATATCTAGGTTTTCGAATAATTTTATTTTACCGATGTCCTAAACTGGTAAGGTTACAATAACTGTGCTCTTTAGACGGTTTTGTCTTTGCTTATTTTTCTAAAAAGTTTCGCTTATTAAAATTTATGATTCATGCCGATGATAACAAATCTTTCGAATAGACTACTCGAAAATATGGTTTCAGAAAATTCTGTATTTTGGATTTGAACAAATTGACTTTTATTCAATAAATTTTTGCCATGAAGATAAATTCCGCATTCCCTTTTTTGCTTCTGTGGGTGAGTAAGAAATCGAAGAACAATTGATTTTCTGATAACATAGTAGAATTTTTGTACCACAATTCATTTATAACACCTCCAAAATTTAAATTCTCTTTTCCTTGCAGTTTTAAGTTTTTGACCTTTCGCTGTGCTTCAGAAGAATTTTTGAAAAAGGGCGGGTTGCAGACTACAGCATCAAAGCAATCATCGGGTTGTAGTAAATAGTCAAAAATATGGCTCTTGAATTTTTGCGACCTTAGTTCAATATTTTTTAGTTTAGGGTTCTTTTCTAAGATACTTTTAGCGTGTACAAGAGAGTCATTATTTACCTCACTAGCGGTGCATTGCCAATTAAAGTGGCAATTAGCAAGAATGGGGTAGATTAAACTTGCTCCCGTACCAATATCCAATAGGTTAATTTCTTTTTTTTGATAGAGATCTGCGATATAGAGCATATAGTCTAAGCGACCCGGTATTGGGGGAAAAAGGTTATCTATAGGAATTTCCCAATAAATACCAAAACGGGTTTTTAGTAAAGCTGCGTTCAAAGATCTAACGGCTTTATAGTCGGCCCATTTTATAGTCTTTTTACCATATTGGTTTATTTAGGCAAAATTCTTAAGCGAATTGCTATGCGTAACAAGCATGTCGAAATCGTAGTCTCCCTGAAACGGATTTTTTGGATGCACGCGTTTTTACTGAGTGTGTAAAGTAAGAAACCCAATAGGGCAAGCCTAATGGGTCTTAGCTAAATTATTTTAAATGTCTAGATTTTGTGCGATCCATCACAATAGGGCGGATTGCTTGTTTTTTTACACGTACACAAGAAGGCCTCTTTTTCTTCGGCGCATTCGAAACTGAGTGGTGGAGTCGCTTTTGCAGCTCTATGCGACCCATCGCAAAAAGGTTGGTTGGTACTGTGGCTACAGGTGCACCACGAATAGCGTTTGTCTTTTTCTAAAATAACTTTGACAGGGGAATATTGATTATCGCTCATAAAGTAATTTAATTTTGGAAAGGAAAGGTACTAAGAAATACTAACTTTTGATGATACCGATAAATCGTAGCATCCGCTGAAAACTCGTTTTTAAAATGTCAAAGCCATATCCTAAAGTTGAATTCACGTTTAGCATTATATATTCTTTATGCCTTTCAAACTTCAACGAAGCATAGGTACAGAGTATCATAAAGAGCAAGGCTCCAGGAATTACAATTACCGGCGGTAAGGAGTGGTGTAAAAATCCGTAAAGTCCCAAGCCTGTAAAGCTTCCGTATAAGATTATAAAGTGTATGATATAAATGGATAGCGTGCTTTGTCCTATTTTCAATATGGTTGCGTTTTTAAGCAAGCTTCTGACCAGCATAAAAGTAGCAAATACAAGCATAACATCACCCAATCGAATAAAAAGGTAGTTGTTAAAGTGAATTGATTCAAATAATTGAATATCAAGCACTTCGCTCACCCACAGAAAGGCATTCGAAGAAAAGAAAATTAAAATTGAACCAGCTGCTAAAAAAGCACTTATCGCAGCAGGGTACAAATAGCGGGCAGTCTTGAGCTTTGTGAATAAAATTGATACAAACGATCCAAAAGTAGCATATCCCAACCATGGTATAATGGTAAACACAGAACCATTTATAGTAGTAATGTAATTTGCTAGAAAGTTTGGCAAGGCTTCAAAAGTAGAAGAGGCATACCAAGGCTCAAAAACAAATAAAAGTATTGTTATGCTAACTAAAAGAGAAGGAAATAAAAACGATTTTGATTTGCTTGTAACTAAATACAAAGCAACGATCGTGAGTATCGACAGCCCTATGCAATGCAATACATCAATTAGATAAAACGAATCGTAGACCTTGCCTATAAAGAGACCCCAGAGATTTAAACGCAATAAATAACCGAATAGGATGAGTTGCAGACCACGCCGTATGCCTTTTTTAACCCGAGGGTTGTAGAGACCTTTTTTATCTCCGCGAACCAATAAATACGTGAAAATAAACCCGGAAACTGTGAAGAAAACAGGAGCTGTAATACCTCTGAAATATTGCCAAATATTGTAAACAGGATTACCAAGGTCTCTAAATGAGGTATCTAACAACCCATCAATAAAATGCCCTTGCAGCATCATAAGAATGGCCCACGCCCGCATGGCATCGATAAAATAGAGTCTGGCCGTTTTCTTTTCCATTGGTATTATTGGTCGACTGTTTAGGATTTAGCCAAATCCTAAATATGTTCTATATACTTGTAGAACAGCATGTTTGGATGTTTCTAGACGCAAAATTAGGTAAAATTGTCGCATATGACATGTATTTGCTCTAATTTCGAAACCAGACTTGTAAAATGTTACTGCTGCTTAATTATTGGCAGTGTACTTAATAAGCCTCTGTTCTGTTCAAAAACATCCTTAAAACCTGTTTGCTTGCGAGAGACAATTTCTTTTTCTATAACTAATATAAATTTAGCCAAAAACAAGTTGCTACAGTGGTCTAAACAGTTTAAAGAGATTACCTGGCTTGATAGTAACGCCCATGAAGACGCTTATGGCGCCTTCGAAGGCCTATTGGCTGTTGATGCCAATAGCGACATCTTGGTAAGGAGGACAACGGGCGCTTTTGAAAAACTGAAGGAATACCAAAAGAAAACCAACGACTGGCTTTTTGGTTACCTTGCTTATGACCTAAAAAATTCTGTTGAGAATCTATCCTCTACCAATTTTGACGGACTCTTATTTCCGAACCTCTTTTTTTTTCAGCCAAAAAAAGTCATACGAATTCGAAAGACACAGGTCGATTTTCTGTATTTGGATGCTCATAAGCAAGAAATAGAAGAGGACTACAGCAATATTTTCAATTCGGAAAATAAATTTGAAACAGCCGGTATCTCTGAAAATGTGCATATTAAAATGCGCATTTTTAAGGACGATTACTTTAGAAGAGCTACAAAAATGCTGGAGCACATTCGACGTGGAGATATTTATGAGGCTAATTTTTGTCAAGAATTTCATGCCGAGAATACGGTAATTGACCCTTTCATAGTTTACAGTAAGTTGAATGCTATTTCACAGGCTCCTTTTGCGACATTTTTTAGAAGGGATGATAATTACTTATTATGCGCATCACCGGAACGGTATTTAAGAAAAAAGGGGACTAAAATCATTTCACAACCCATAAAGGGAACCGCCAAACGAGATCCCGAACCAAAAAAAGATGCAGTCTTAGTAGAAGAACTCCAGAACGATGCCAAAGAACGGGCAGAAAATATAATGATTGTTGACTTGGTACGAAACGACTTGTCGAAAAGTGCTCTAAAAGGTAGTGTTCAGGTCGATTCGCTATGCGAGATAAGAACATTTGAGCAAGTACATCAAATGGTTTCAACCATAAGTGCTTCAGTAGCTGAAAATGAGAATCCTGTTGATATTATTAAGGATACCTTTCCGATGGGCAGTATGACAGGTGCTCCGAAAGTTTCGGCAATGAAGATTATAGAAGCGTTGGAATCATTTAAACGCGGACTTTATAGTGGTGCTGTGGGTTATTTTACACCAAATGGCGATTTTGATTTTAATGTGGTCATTCGAAGTATAGTATACAACGCAAAAAAAAAATATGTATCGTTTTCAGTAGGTAGTGCCCTTACCGCAAAGGCAAACCCAGAGAAAGAATACGAAGAGTGTTTGCTTAAAGCAAAAGCCATGCGTGAAGTGCTAGAAGATGTTTAGTTCAAATCGATTAACTTGAAGCCATGCAAGAAGAATTTAAGTTTCACCTACATGGATGCGAAATTTACGGACATCATATCAGTCCAGAAACGGCAAGGGCGGTAGTTGTATTGGTTCATGGGTTCGGTGAGCATTCTGGGCGTTACCAAGATAATGTAATTCCTATGTTGCTAGCTGCTAATGTAGCAGTTATTACCTACGATAACATCGGGCATGGAAAATCCAGCGGTAAACGAGGTCATTGTCCGAGTTACGATTCTTTATTGAACATACTCGATACGGTAATTGAAAAAGCAAAAAAGCTCTTTCCAGACCTTCCCGTTTTTCTTTATGGGCATAGTATGGGAGGTAACCTAGTACTCAACTATTCAATGCGCAGAACTGTTTGGTTTGCGGGGATTGTAGCTACTAGCCCGTATTTGCGTTTGGCATTTCAACCTCCAAAATGGAAAATGACATTGGGCAAGTTAATGCTAAAGATAATGCCCTCTATTATTTTGCCTTCTGGGTTAGAAGCAAAAGGCATTTCTAGAATTCAGTCCGAGGTTGAAAAGTATCGAAACGATTCTTTGGTTTTTGATACCATAAGCCCAATGTATTCCTTTCCGGTAATGGACGCAGGGGAGTGGGCCATCAAAAATGCAGGAATATTAAATAGTAATACCCTATTACTTCACGGCACGGGCGACCAAATAATCGATTACAAAGCGACTAAGGAGTTTCATCAAAAAGCCAATCGCACTACATTGAAATTATTTGAAGGTGGGTATCATGAGTTACATCATGATCTGTGCAAAGAAGAAATGCTAACGGTCATAAAAGAATGGCTTAACCACCAGATTGAATCGATTTAAAGGTATTTCCCAATTCTACTTCTTTTTGTTCCGTATTTTTGACCTGTGCTAGCAGCTTTTCAAGAACATATCGGCAAGAACTTTCCAAAACTAAAGCAAGAACGATTTGTACTTGCTTGCAGCGGCGGAATCGATAGCATTGTTTTGGCGCATTTGTGTAAGACCTCTGAACTTGATTTTGTTTTAGCGCACTGCAACTTTCAACTGCGTGCGAATGATAGTATGGCCGATGAAGAATTTGTTCGCGAAGCGGCCAGTTCATTCAAAGTGCCCTTCTTCGTAACGCATTTCGATACTGTTGGTTATATGGACAAGAACAAGGTATCTGTTCAAATGGCTGCACGAACCCTGCGTTATAAGTGGTTTGCTGAAATCATGCAAAAAAACCAAATCAAAACCTTGGTCACCGCGCACCATGCAGATGATAATCTAGAAACGTTTTTGATCAATCTCTCTAGAGGTACAGGAATTGATGGTTTAACGGGAATACCAGCAAGTACCGATGCTATTGCTAGACCCCTGCTTCCGTTTTCTAGAAATGAAATCGAGGCCTATGCCCACACCAATCAAATTGACTGGCGAGAAGACAAGAGCAATGAAGAAACCAAATACCTTAGAAACAAGATACGGCACGATATTGTGCCTTTACTAAAAGAACTACATCCTACTTTTTTAGCGAATTTTAGTATTACGCAGTCGCATCTGCAGCATACATCTGAATTGGTAAAAGCATCCACAGAAAAAATCAAAGAAGCACATTTTGAGGAAAATGATGGAATTGTTAGTATTAAAGTATCCGTATTGCTAAACCTATATCCGTTAAAGACCTATTTACATGAGTTGTTCAAAGAGTATGGCTTTACAGCTTGGGATGATATTGTCGATTTACTTTCAACTAGCAGTGGTAAGGAAGTCCGTTCGAGAACACATCGGCTTGTAAAAAACAGGGATTCAGTGCTGTTGACTACTTTGGCTTCGGTAAATGAGCAATCGTATGCAATACAGGAAGAAGAAACTGAAATACTGCACCCAATCGGGCTGCGATTTGAGGAGGTTACAGAAATGAAGTCTGCAGGTTCGGAAGTACTATATGTAGACAAAAAAACGTTAAAGTATCCGTTGACCGTCAGGAAGTGGAAAAATGGCGACTACTTTTACCCCCTGGGAATGCAAGGCAAAAAGAAGTTGTCTAAATACTTCAAAGATGAAAAAATCGATGTTATCTCAAAAGATAAACAATGGCTTTTATATAGTGCTGAAGCATTGGTTTGGGTTATCGGGAGAAGGGGTGACAATCGTTTTGAGGTCTCTGATGCTACCGAGAATATTATTAAAATCACTTTAAAATAATGAGGCAATTAATCGTCTTTTTAGTACTTTTTTTAGGTAGTCTATCACTTTTTTCACAAGATGATGACAATCCCGTGGTTTGGTCTCAGGAGTTGAACCAGATTTCGGATACCGAGTACGAGTTGATTATGAAGGGTGAGATTGCCGACGAATGGCATATTTTTTCTCAATTTACTCCAGAAGGCGGTTCAATGCCAAGTGAGTTTACATTCGTAAATGCAGGAGCTGATTACGAGTTGCTAGGCACTACGTCTGAAAGCAAGACGACTAAAAAATATGAGGAGGTTTTTGATGTAGAGGAGGTTTTTTTCTTGAAAGAAGCCATTTTTAAACAGAAAATAAAGCTTTCGAATCCCGATTTGCGTCAGATAGATGTAAATATTTGGTATCAAATCTGTAAGGAAGTATGTATACAGCAGGAACACGATTTTAAGTTCGTGCTCGATGGGGGTGCGGCAACAACAAACCAAAAGATTCTGGATGCCCGAAGTGTTGCCATGACAGAAGCCTTAAAGCTAGATTTAAAAAATACGGCACTTCTCGAAAAAGGTGATGCTATAAGCACAGATTCGACCACTGGAATATGGGAAATCTTTATTTTAGGATTTTTAGGAGGCTTGATTGCTTTGTTGACTCCCTGTGTGTTTCCGATGATACCCTTAACGGTATCATTTTTTACAAAACAAGGGGGCAAGCGTTCTAAAGGTATTGCAAATGCTATCATTTACGGGGTATTTATTGTATTCATATATGCATTGCTAAGTCTACCATTTCATTTGTTCGATTCTGTAGATTCACAGATTTTAAATACCATTGCGACTAACGTTTGGTTGAATATTGTCTTTTTTATCATTTTCGTTTTCTTCGCATTTTCGTTTTTCGGGTATTATGAATTGACCTTACCAAGCTCATGGGCGAACAAGATGGATTCGGCCTCCTCAAAAGTAGGCGGTGTAATCGGTATCTTTTTTATGGCCGTTACCCTTGCAATTGTATCTTTCTCTTGTACGGGCCCTATCTTGGGAGGACTGCTCGGAAGTACGGTTCTCGAGGAAGGTGATGTGGCAAATAATTTAACTGCTGGCATGACCGGTTTTGGGGTGGCATTGGCATTGCCATTTGCATTATTTGCTTTGTTTCCCGCTTGGTTGAATTCACTGCCCAAGTCCGGTGGGTGGATGACAACGGTAAAAGTAGTTCTCGGCTTTTTAGAATTGGCCTTGGCCTTAAAATTCCTTTCCAACTCTGATTTAGTAGCTCATTGGGGTATTTTAAAAAGAGAGATTTTCTTAGGCATATGGATTCTTCTTTTCGTGCTTTTGACCTTGTATTTATTTGGTGTTTTTCGTTTTCCACACGATGGTCCAAAACAAAAACTATCCGCAGGACGAAAAATTACCGGACTTGTTTCCGTGGCGTTTTCGATTTATCTGATACTTGGTTTGGCGAAAGTGACCGATTTAAAGTTGCTCAGTGGTTTTCCGCCACCTCAGTTTTATAGTGTTTTTGAGCAGGAAAGTGATTGTCCGCTGGGTATCGATTGTTTTAAAGATTTTGATGAAGGGCTCGCTTATGCCAAAAAAGTGAATAAACCTATTTTGTTAGATTTTACTGGTTGGGCGTGTGTCAACTGCAGAAAAATGGAAGAAAACGTATGGAGCGAACCCAATGTTTTTCCGATGCTGAAAGAAGATTGTGTTTTGATTTCGTTATATGTAGATGATAGGGCTGAATTGGCTGAAGAAAATCGGTTTGATTTTCAATATAAATCCGGGCGTATTAAAACTATTCAAACGATAGGGCAGAAGTGGGGTACTTTTCAAAGTTTAAATTTCAACTCAGCTTCACAACCTTACTATGTTTTGCTTTCCCCAAAGCTTGAAGTGCTCAATTCCGCTGTACAGAGTACCGATGCCGAAACCTACAGTAATTGGCTTAAAAAGGGCTTAGAAAATTTTAAGAACAAACCGAAATAGAAAAAATATAGTCCGTTCATGCGCAGAACTTTATCATTGCTCAATGCATAACGCAAGGCGTCGTGAATGTTTTAAGCTCGCGATATTTACCAATACCATAGGCGTTCGTTTGTCATAATAGCACTTTAAAACTAAATCGAACGACTACCTCTCCTTTCCCTGTATTTCATTAGGTTTTTACAAATTTTTTATTCTCTAAATTTCTGCTATCTTTCCTTCAAAATCAAAGCAATATTTATGATTAAAAAAATAGGTCGAGTACTTCTCGCACTTCTGGTGTTGATTGCTGTTGCCGTCAGCATATTTATTCATACCTCAAAACCTACTTATAATGGGGAAATGAATATCAACAATCTTTCAGAAATTGTTGAGGTTTATTATGATACCTACGGAATTCCACATATTTACGCTGAAAATAAAAATGATGCTTTTAGAAGTTTGGGTTATGTACACGCCCAAGACCGCCTTTGGCAAATGGAAATCGTGCGCAGAATAGCCGCAGGAAGACTTTCAGAGGTGTTTGGCGAAGATGTGTTGCGAACCGATAAGTTTTTCCTTGCTTTGGGAATTGACGAAGCTTCGACTATAACCGTTGCTGACCTAGATATGAATTCAGAGTCTGTTCAACTTTCCATAGCCTATTTAGATGGTATCAACCAATTTGTTGCTGAAGGCCCCACTCCCGTTGAATTTTACCTTACCGGAATAGACAAGACAGAATTCACCCTAAAAGACATTCATAATGTGCTGGGGTATATGTCTTTTAGTTTTGCGCAAGCACACAAGACCGATCCGTTTTTGAGCAACTTAAAAGATAAGTTGGGTATGGAATACCTTGTAGATTTGGAAATCGATATCAATCCGAATTCTACTTTGATAAAGAACTACCCGAAAACTACTGATACGGTTCAAAATAAGATAATAGCATCAGTGACCAAAACATTGGAATCATTACACATTCCCTTATTTGAAGGCAGTAATAGCTGGGTGCTTTCACCAGAAAAAACTAAAAATGGTAAAGTTATTTTTGCAAACGACCCGCACATTGGTTTTTCCTCGCCTTCCGTTTGGTACGAAGCGCATATCGTTACACCTACTTATGAGAAATATGGCTATCACTTAGCTGGAGTGCCATTTCCGCTTTTGGCGCACGACCGAAATTTAGCCTATGGTATGACAATGTTCGAAAATGACGATGTGGATTTTTATTTTGAGGAAACTCACCCGACAGATAGTACTCGTTACAAGACCGAAACTGGTTGGGATTTTTATCAATATGTAAGCAAAACCATAAAAGTTAAAGGAGCAGATGATGTTAGCTTTGATTACAAAAGAACCAAAAGAGGGCCAGTGCTTAATGGCATTGCGGACCAAGTTCAAGGGCAGCGCCCAATTTCAATGTGGTGGACGTATACTACTAACAAAAATGAAGTAATCGAGGCATTACACGAAATGTCGCGTGCCACCAAAATGAAAGAAGTAGAAAAAGCGCTCCCTAAAATTCATGCACCCGGCCTTAACATTATGTATGGGGATGCAGCGGGTAATGTTGCATGGTGGGCAACTGCAAAGTTATATAGCGTTCCGGATAGCGTGCATACCAAATTTGTGCAGACTAGTACTGCCGCTTACCCAGCGGATAAAACGTATTTGGATTTTTCAGAGAATCCGCATGCGATAAACCCACCTTGGAAATATGTGTATTCTGCAAATAATCAACCGGATTCTACCAACGGAAGGTTCTTCCCAGGCTACTATTTATCGGAAAATAGGGCGAAACGAATTGTTGAATTACTGGCTCCGAAAAATGATTGGGACAAGGAGGCGGTACAAGAAATGATTACCGATGTTACCTCTGCAGTAAACCCGTCTATATTGACCGACCTAATAAACGCTCTAAATATAAAAGCACTTTCAAGTGAAGATTTAGAATTGCTAGATTTAATGAAAGCATGGAAAGGAGACTACCCGCTTAACAGTGTTACTGCGACCATATTTCACCGATGGGTATATTGGGTACTGCGAAACACCTTTAGCGATGAAATGGGTTATGAGGCTTTTCAAGAATTTTTAACCACGCACATGAGCAAGCGCGTAATCGCGCCGATGGCCGATAATCCAGAGTCTATCTGGTGGGATGATAGTAAGACCAAAGACGTAAAAGAATCACAAAGCGATATTGTTCAAATGTCCTTTACACAAGCCCTGGTTTCGTTGCAAGAAGATTTTGGCACTGATTTCAATACTTGGACATGGGACAAGGTACATTCTCTAGAACATGAGCATCCCATAGGTCAAGTAGCTGCCTTACGTTCATTTTTTAATGTCGGTCCTTTTCCGGTAAATGGCTCAAGAGAAGTCATCAACAACCTTGGTTTTGGCTATAATTCAGGCGGTTACTATAAAGTCGGTGCTGGCCCTTCCACGCGTCGTGTTATCGATTTTTCAGATATTGAGAATAGTATGAGTATTTTACCTACAGGGCAATCCGGTAATCCGTTTAGTGCACATTACGAAGATCAGGCAGAAATGTATATCAATGGTGAATTTCGTAAGATGATGATGAACAAAGAGGAAATTCAGAAGTCAGAATCTGTACTTATCTTAAAACCGATATCACAATAATCAGAGTCTAAAAAATCAAAAAAAATGAAGTTTTTTGATTTTTTTTTCTGTTGTTATACTTTTTTAATTGGTTTTTTCAAAACTTTAGACGACATTAATTTTTTCTTATCTTCATACTTATAGTAAATACCAACACACCTTGAAGAACCCTACACTCAACCTATTGGCGAATATCTTTATGCCTAGTGTTGGCATTTGCGCTAAAAACGCGAATCTTTTAGTTCTCGTCTTAGTACTTAGTTCCCAATGCCTATTTGCGCAGATAGAAACGAAGAAAATAACACTGTCTTACGATAATAGTGCTGTTGAAGAAGTACTTTTTCAAATTGAAGAACAGAGCAATTATCAATTCTATTATGCAGCCGAATGGTTGGGGGACCGCACTATCTCCGGTAATTTTCAAGAGGTTCCCGTTGCTGTCGCTCTAGAAACGATTTTTCAAGATACCCCACTGAATTTTTATGTGATGGATAATAGAAAAATCATTCTAATTAGAAATACGATTATTTATGATGAGCTTCCGAACGGATTTTTTGGAAAAAGAGATAGCACTGCCATAGTTGCAAATACAGAAAATCGAAATTCAGCGGTAAATCCTGTTTTTTATAACGAGAACCGGAAAATAAATACCACTATTCAGCAAACGGTAAGAATAGGAAAGGCCGATGCTTCGAATGCCGGTGAAAGCTTTTTATTAGAAGGTTATGTTCGTAACGAAAGAACTGGTGAGCCGCTGCAAGATCTATCTATCTTAGTATTAGGAAAAAGAATAGGTACTGTAACCGATACCAACGGGTATTACAGCATACGGTTACCGGCAGGGCAGAATATTCTAAGAACCAGTTCTATGGGTATAATGGCATCGGAGCGACAGGTGGTAATTTATAATAATGGAACTCTTGATTTTGAACTTTCTGAAAGTTTAGAGCTCTTAGATGAAGTAGTAGTAGAAGCCGATGCAGATAAGAATGTTGAAGACGCCAACACAGGTACTACCGAGATTGACTCAGAAGAATCAAAGAATATTCCTTTGGTCCTGGGTGAGCGTGATATTCTCCGAGTCGCAACTACTCTGCCCGGAATTACCACTGCAGGAGAAGGAGCAACCGGTTTTAATGTGCGTGGAGGGAAAACCGACCAGAATCTCATTTTATTGGATGATGCAGTAATTTATAACCCGTCTCATTTTTTTGGCATTTTTCAGGCCTTAAACCCCTTTACGACCAAAGGAGTTAATATTTACAAAGGAAATATACCTGCAGAATACGGGGGTCGACTTTCTTCGGTTTTTGATATTGAGACAAAAGATGGGAATCTCGAAAAATTTTCAGGAGAAGCTTCATTAGGTCCGGTAACGGCAAACTTGGCCTTGGAAATTCCTCTGGTCAAAGATAAATCATCTCTTGTAATAGGGGGAAGAGGTGCTTATTCTAATTGGATATTACGCTCTTTAGATGAAGAATCATTGAATAATAGCACTGCCTCTTTTTATGATGGTGTGGTAAAATATAACAGCGAAATAAATGAGAATAACGATATAAGGGCAACAGGTTATTATAGTAAGGATGCTTTTAGCATAACCTCTGATTCCCTTTACAATTATAGCAATAGAGGTTTGTCACTACGTTGGGACAGGAGATTTAATGATAAAAACAGTGGTGGCCTTATTTTGGCGAATAGCCAATATCGCTTTAATATTGATTTCGATGGGGAATCGAATAATGATTTTAATTTAGGGTACAAGGTCGATGAAACAGAACTTAAACTGAGGTTTAAGTATCTGTATAATGACCAACACAGTTTTACCTATGGGCTGGCAACAAAATATTACGAGGTCAACCCAGGAAGCATTTCCCCAGAAGGTTCCAATTCTAATATTGAACCGTTGACGATACCTAGAGAATCAGCTTTAGAGTCGGCTATTTATGTATTGGATGAATACCGGTTCAGTGATAAGTTGTTGTTCAATGTCGGTCTTCGGTATTCATTTTACGCAGCATTGGGAAAATCGGAACAGCGTATTTATTCGGAAAGGCAGCCGAGGAATGAAGACACACTTGAACGCACAGAATCTTATGATAGCGGTGAGATTATTAAAACGTATGGCGGGCCCGAGGTAAGAGCCTCGGCTCGATATTTTTTACAACCAGATTTATCGGTAAAAGCCAGTTTTAATAACGGTTTTCAGTTTATACATACCTTATCTAATAATACAACTGTATCGCCGATTGACACTTGGAAACTGTCTGATACCAATATAAAACCTCAAACGGGTAACCAGTATTCATTGGGGCTATTTCAGAATTTTGACGAAAATAAATTCGAAGTAAGCCTAGAAGGCTATTACAAAACTTCTAAAAATGTACTTGATTTCAAAACAGGTGCTCAATTGCTTTTAAATGAAACGATAGAGACAGAGGTGCTTCAGGGAAATGGAAAGTCTTACGGAGTGGAATTTTTACTAAGAAAAGATAAAGGTAAATTAAACGGCTGGCTAAGCTATACCTACTCGAGATCTTTAATACAGTTCGATAGTGAATTTAGTGAGGAACGTATTAATGGCGGAGAGTTTTTCCCATCTAATTACGACAAGCCCCATGATTTTAGCCTTATCGCCAATTATAAATTTACAAAGCGTTACAGTTTATCTGCCAATTTTGTATATCAGACAGGCCGGCCAGTGACCTATCCTATTGGTACTTATGAATTTAATAATGCGGAGTTCGTTTTTTATAGTAATCGTAACGAATTTCGAATACCCGACTACTTCCGTTTGGATTTGGGTATCAATATAGAAGGCAATCACCGCATCAAAAAATTCGCACATAGTTTTTGGACGATTTCGGTTTACAATGTGTTGGGAAGAAACAACCCGTATTCGGTGTTTTTTGTAACCGAGCAAGGGGAGGTAAAGGCATTGCAAAGCTCCATTTTTGCGATTCCAATTCCATCGATTACATATAATTTTAAATTTTAGCCAGTTTCTGGGATGAGAATTAAACACGCATATTTATTTTCTTTGACAGCTTTTTTTGGATTACTGTTATGTAATTGCGTGGAGCCATTTACCGCAGAAACACTGACGTTCGAGAATGTTTTGGTAGTCGATGCACTCCTGACCGATGAGGATAAACAACATCGGGTTTTGTTGATCAGGGCATTTTGCTTTGAGGAAGAAAATCCCAATGCCGAACGCAATGCCGATGTTCGCATCATTGATATCGACGGGAGAGAATACGACTTTAAGGAAACCGAACCCGGAGTCTACCTAAGCGAAATCAGTTTTCAAGCTACCCAAGGCAGCAGCTACAGGCTTGAAATTAAAACTTCTGATGGTAAATGGTACGTTTCAGAATCAGTGGTGACCCCAATGAACATAGCAATAAAAAATTTAACGGCTGAACGCCAAATCAATGATATTGGTGAAGAAGGTGTCGCTATTCTAGTGGATAATTCTAGCAAAGCCTCCGAAGCCTCCGAAGCCTCTTATTTCAGGTATGAATATGAAGAAACCTACAAAATAATTACTCCTAAGTATGATCCTTTTGAATTTGAGGTAATCGAAAATATCGCATGCGATGGTAATTTTTATGAAGTCGGTATAAAACCAAGGGCAGAAGAACAAAGAATCTGTTTTGGTTCTGCGGTATCAAAAAGACTTATCCAAGCATCAACCACAGATTTAGAGAATAGTACAATAGAGGATTTACTCATTCAGTTCATTGGCCGAGACAACTATATTATGTCTTATCGTTATAGTATTCTGGTCAAGCAATTTTCTCAAACGCAAGATGCCCATTCATTTTATGATCAGCTAGGAAATTTCTCATCCTCGGATAATATTTTTTTACAAATACAGCTAGGCTTTCTTATAGGTAACTTCCAAACTAAATCGGACCAGGAGGAGAAAGTTCTAGGCTATTTTGAAGTTGCAACGGTAGATGAAGAACGTGTCTATTATAATTACTCGGATGTTTTTCCGAATGAAGAGCTACCGCCATATGCCATTAATTGTGAAACGTTAGGCAACTCTGAGTTGATTACTCGTGGTTATCATTGCGATGGAATGGGTAATTGTGATGGTTCGTGTGAGTCACCATTAATTGAAGGTATTTCGGCAGGTCTTCTCGTATTCGTGGCACCTAATGAAAATCCTACTAGAGATATGCCTGGACCTTAATTTACATTATCAAGCCCTTGCGGGGATTGTACAAAATTAGGCAGTACTATAGTGCCCGATTTTTGGGATGAATAAAAGAATTATGAAAAAAAGTATTTTTAATTTTTTACTATTATTAATTTTCACGAACTGCGTAGAACCCTTCGACCTCGTAAATGAGGTTGATGGTTCGGAACTCGAATCTACCCTAATCGTTGAGGGTACACTGACGAACGAGCTGAAAAGGCAATGTATTTTGTTGAGTAGGCCTTCCGATTTTGAGGTGGTGAACGAACAGGACAGTATTTTTGACCCTAACGTAAATGTACTTCCCATACCGCCAACTATTAATTTTGAACGAAACGCACAGGTCAGTATAAATGACACCAATGGCAATCAATATTCTTTTTCCGAAACTTCTCCTGGCACATATTTATCGGATACCCAGTTTTCTGCCCAGCAAAATATAGCGTATAACTTGCAAATAAATACTACTGACGGCACCAGCTATAGTTCAACGCCAGAAACTTTTGAGGGAATAGCTCAAATAGATGACATCTACACCGCCCGTGACTTTAATGAGACCGATGTTGAAGGTGTATTCATTTATATCGATGCCAGTAGTTCCGATGCTGGTGCCAATTATTATCGCTATGAGTATGAAGAAACTTATAAAATAATCGCACCAGATTGGCGTCCCGAAGATTTTGTGCTTTCTAATTACGACCCATGTGCATTACCGCAAATCACCTATGATTTGGAGATTATCTTCAGGGATAATGAGGAGGGGAAGGTATGTTATGGTACAGACCCATCTGAGGGTATTGTTCAAAATACTACATTAGGTCTTCAAGAGAATAGGGCGACCCGATTTCCAGTGCGGTTTTTAAATCGTGAAAATCATATCATCTCCCATCGGTATAGTCTATTGGTAAAGCAATACGTGCAGTCGGTCAACGCATACAATTACTATCGAAAGCTGAAGAGTTTTTCCTCGTCCGAGAATGTATTCTCGTCTGTGCAACCTGGTTTGCTGGAAGGCAACATCAAGGCCGACAGCGATTCCGAAAAAAAGGTATTGGGTTATTTTGAGGTGGCATCGGTGAGTGAAGAAAGAGTTTATTTTAACTACGCCGACCTATTTCCCGACGAACCCTTACCAGATTACGCCATTCCTTGTGTGCCGTCTGGCCCTCCCTTAGAGCACACATCTTATTGTTTTACTGGAATGATGGGCAGTTTATGTCCGCTATCGATTGTAGAGTCTGTAAATATTGATTTAATTGCATATTATGAATTAAATTCTGAAGGTTTAGGCTCTTGTCCAGGACCTTATTTGGTAACGAGCAGGGCTTGTGGCGATTGCACTGTACTTGGAGAATCAAATGTGCCTGATTTTTGGATAGAATAAAAATACTAATGATGAAAAGAACTGCAATGGTATTAGGTTTGCTTTTAGTCTTTTCCGGGCTTTTGAATGCACAATATGTCATCAAAAGCACTAGCGAATTGGAAGCCCTGAAAAAGCTGCCCCTTGAAAAAATATATTTGCATAGCAATACGGATCTCCTTTTTCCTGGGGAGTATCTCTACTATAGCACCTATTGTATGAATGCGGCAACCAATAAGTTGAGTTCGATTAGTCGAATGGCGTATGTAGAATTGATAGGCGAGGATTTACAAACCGTTTTCAGACAAAAAGTACGTTTGGTAGGTGGTCGTGGCCAAGGAGATTTTTTCATGCCGACATCAGTGGCATCTGGAAATTATAAACTGGTTGGTTATACGCAATGGATGAAGAATGCCCCCCTTACCCAGCTTTTTCAAACCGATATCGTGATTATTAATCCATATCGGAACGAGCAAGAGCTAATAATATCCAACGATGAAGCACCTAAAAACACTACAAATACAACTAAAAAAGTGCTGCGAGAGGACAAATCGATTCTGCTAATGCCTGACCGCAGTACCTACGGCAAAAGAGAAAAGGTTTCGTTGCTTGCAAAAAATTTCAAAGGACCGTTGGGCTATGGTGACTATTCCCTCAGCGTTAGGCGCAAAGAAACTTTGAATACCAAAGGAGCTTTAAGGGCACAGGAGTTTGGCGAAATTTATTTACAGGTAGATAAAACTTTATCAAGGACCGTTAACGATTCTATTTTTCTTCCTGAGCAACGAGGAGAATTGTTCTTCGGAACAGTTTTAGACAATAATAATCAACCAGTTGTCGACGAGACCATCGTACTATCGATACCAGGACAAGATTTTCAACTGAAATCGGCCATAACCGATACTGACGGTAACTTTTACACTTATGTAAATAAACCTTACAACGCGACACAGTTGTTGGCACAAACCCTAAATAAAGATTCGGGGCAACACCGTATATTTATGAAAAGAAGAAGTTCGGTGGTCTATGATGATTTAAAATTTGGGAACTTTTATATCAATCAGAACGACAAGAAGACTATATTGGAACGAAGTGTACATAACCAAATTGAAAATGCTTATTATAGTGTAAAACCTGATTCTATTCTATCGATAAATAAGAAAGACCCTTATGACGGCGGTGTCCCTGAAGTAATTTTATTAGATGAATTCACTCGGTTCCCGACCCTAAGGGAAACCCTAATCGAATTGGTGCCAAATGTTTGGGTCAAAAAACTTGATGAAGGAAGTTATACTTTCTGGGTAAGGGAAGATTTAGAGAGCTACGAAAATGATTTTGTATCAGACCCACCTTTGGTGTTGGTTGATGGGGTATTCGTTCCCGATCACAAATCGCTATTGGAGTTTAATGCGCGTGTGATCGAAAAAATAAGCATTCTTCGAGATCCGCTCGTTCTTGGTTCTAAAAAATACCTTGGCATGGTAGTCATCAATACTTTTGAAGGGGATTACCTAGAGCGCATACCACCCTCGAACATGGCCAAATATGAACTGAACCTTCCCGTTGCTGATAAGAATTATTTTAACCAATCCTACAAAGAAGAAATGCAGGAAACGATTAAGAGAATACCGGATTTTCGGCATCAATTATTTTGGGAACCAAATTTCAGTATAGGGGAAGGTACCAAAGAAACGACCTTTGAATTCTATACCTCCGACGTTTCAGGGGAATATGATATTTTTTTAGAAGGCTTTACCCGTTATGGCAAACCAATATCTGTAAAAGGAAGTTTTACCGTCGACTAGGTAATTATCAAATAAGGGATTTCTTTTTTTGATGGTAGGAAAAAGGACTATATTATGCCTTAAATACCAACCATGCTTACAAAAGTTTTTGGCAGTGCAGTTTTTGGCGTAGAAGCTACGACGATAACCGTAGAAGTAAATGTTGATATCGGTGTAGGCTATCATTTGGTCGGATTGCCCGATAATGCCATTAAAGAAAGTAATTACCGTATTGCGGCCGCCTTATTGAACAATAGTTATAAGATTCCAGGTAAAAAGATTACACTAAATCTCGCCCCTGCAGATTTACGAAAAGAGGGTTCCGCATATGATTTGACCCTTGCCATGGGTATTCTTACCGCCTCGGGACAAATACAATCAGAAAATATAGAACGGTACATAATAATGGGCGAGCTTTCCTTAGATGGAAGCCTGCAACCCATTAAAGGAGCTTTACCTATTGCTATAAAAGCATTGGAGGAAGGCTTCAAAGGCTTTATTCTCCCAGAAGGGAATGCTAAGGAAGCTGCGATTGTAGAGGGCTTAGAAGTATACGGAGTTACCAATATTTCTGAGGTCATTGATTTTTTTGATAAGGGAAAACCATTGGAACGTACTATTGTGGATATTCAAGAGGAATTTTACAAGAATCTTGATTTCCCCGAATTCGATTTTTCGGATGTAAAAGGCCAAGAAAGTATCAAACGCTGCATGGAAATTGCCGCCGCGGGCGGACATAATATTATCCTAATCGGCCCTCCCGGTTCGGGAAAGACCATGTTGGCAAAAAGATTACCTTCAATTTTACCTCCAATGACGATGCACGAAGCTTTGGAAACTACTAAAATACATTCGGTAGTGGGTAAGATTAAGAATATGGGTTTGATGAGCCAAAGGCCTTTTCGCAGTCCACATCATACGATTAGCGATGTCGCTTTGGTCGGAGGTGGTGCATATCCGCAACCAGGTGAAATTTCACTTTCTCATAACGGGGTCTTATTTTTAGATGAACTTCCTGAATTTAAAAGAGGCGTTTTAGAAGTAATGCGCCAACCTTTGGAAGATAGGGAGGTCACTATTTCAAGAGCGCGTTTTACGGTTACTTACCCCAGTAGTTTTATGCTGGTAGCAAGTATGAACCCTAGTCCAGGTGGTTACTTTAACGACCCGGATGCCCCTGTAACATCATCACCTGCAGAAATGCAACGCTATTTGAGCAAAATTTCTGGGCCACTGCTAGACCGTATCGATATTCATATCGAAGTAACTCCCGTACCGTTCGAAAAACTATCTGATGAACGAAAAGGAGAGGGTAGTGTGGCTATTCGCAAAAGGGTGACCGCCTCAAGAGAAATACAGACGGCACGTTTCGAAGGTTTGGAAAACGTACACTATAATGCTCAAATGAATACCAAGCAGATTCGAGCCTATTGTAAATTAGATGACGCCAGTAAAACCATGTTGAAAAATGCGATGGAGCGACTGAATCTATCGGCGCGAGCCTACGACCGTATCTTAAAAGTGGCACGTACGATTGCCGATTTAGAAAATAGTATCGAAGTAAATGGCAACCATATTGGCGAAGCCATTCAGTATCGTAGTTTGGATAGAGAGGGTTGGCTAGGGTAAAAAAAAATACGAGCTAAAAAGTTAGAGGTACGAAGTAAAGATTTTCATCAAACTTCGTACCTCATATTTTTAAATCTGAACCTTAAAAAAGCTATCCTCTAAAGAACATCACATACACCGACCATAGAAAACAGAAGGTGCAAAATACGTACACTAGATAATCGTTTAAAGTAGTTTTTTCTTTCATAATTTAAGATTTAAGGGAGATTATCTCCTACTACTAAAACCATGAAATACCCTGAACATTTTTACAATACTACCAAACGCACCTAATATTCGATAGCAAGTAAAAATACCGTTCATCGGTACTTTTTAGTCCGTGAAGGGAAATTACTTGAAAACACTAAATCCTTTAAAAACAACACTTTACCTGATAAAAATTCATTGAATTACTGGGTTTTGTTGCTAATCATGATGTTTTGAGCTTGTAGAGTGTGTGTTCATTAGAG
>Ga0114957_1000692_pt1 | contig 41707 bp, 36 predicted proteins | sample BantaG_FD_87175 | JGI IMG/M metagenome (GOLD analysis project Ga0114957, IMG submission 87175) | Marine algal microbial communities from Bantry Bay, Ireland - BantryBay_4 metaG | ecosystem: Host-associated > Algae > Red algae > Unclassified | place: Bantry Bay, Ireland | collected 2014-11-21
ATGACATCAATCCAAGAGATTGGCTAATCAAAGCAATGGAAAAAATGACGCACACTAAAATCGAAAACTATGCCGATCTGTTGCCTGGAAATCTGGTGGTGTAGGTGGTGGTTCGCTTACATTTATCGTGAACCTGAAAGAAACGGTGAACCTTACTTTAATAGAATGATTGTTAGTTATGATCTTAAAAAAATAGATGATAAATGGTACATAATAAAAGATCATGCCACTTCTGTTGAAAAATCGACAGATAAGAGAGAATGAAATTTAGCAGTTGCAGGAGGCTTTGATGTCAGATTAATATAAATTGGTTCTTACTTACAAGGAACAAAAGAACAGTAACAACTATAAATTCTAGTAATTCTAATTCACCAGAATGTATAAGAAACTGAGCATCAGTGGATTGAGGAAATGAAAAATATCGCCAAATGAAACATTTTTGGTTTTATGAGTTTTCGGAGTGGGCTCAAAATTATAACTTAAATTTTATCCCAAACTTTAATATCAAATAATGCTAGCTATTTCTTATGAAATTAATGATTAAGAAATTAAACCTCTACCTGATTGTTTTTAAAATCTCTTGTGCTCGACTGTAGTAATTAGAACTTTCCGGTATGGCTTCAAGGTATGGAATCGCTAGGCCAGACTCGCGAGATTTTAAATAAGATAAAGCCAAATGATATCTAGCACTAGATTGATATAGTGTATTATTCAACAAAGATGAAAGATCTTGCCTTCCCAAATTAAACTCTCCAATCGCAATAAACGCATAGCCCCTATAAAAAATTGCTTTGGTAAATTCCGGATCATCTGTGATGAGTGCGGATAATGAAGTAATTGTTTCTTGATATTCTTTTTGTTTAAAGCTTCGCTCCGCTGTAGTGATTAGCTTGTCAGCATCTATGCTTCTAGTACTAAATGATGGATCGGATATCTCTGCATACTGAGCGTATAAAGATGGGCCATCTGCAGCCTGTTTATTAAAGAATCCATTCAGGAGATAAGCTAAAATCGCCATTATGACTATAGCGAGAATAATGTATTTTAGCTTACTTGTTTTAGGTGTCTGTTGAGATGCATTCACTTGAGGGTTAAATTTTTCACCTACTTTATGAATGACCTGATGTGCATGATTTTCTTTATTTCTCAAATTCCCATAGGATCGCATACGTTTAATGAGCTCGACTTCTTTTACTAAAGTTGGATCAGAAGCTAATGAGGCTTCGAATGCTTCTTTGCCTTTATCATCTAGGTCGCCATCTAAATATTGATATATTAGGTCTCGCTTCATGATGATCGTAATGATTTCCAGTTGGGATAATAGTTATGTTTTTCTATTCTTTTTCGCCATGCCTCAAAGCAAGCAAATTTTCTTCGGTGTACTGCATTGGCAGTTGTCATTGACAATTCTACCGCAATCTCTTTCGCTGGGACCTTATTTTCGACCAGAGGGATCAGCTGCTGGCAGAGCGGTGATAATAAGATGAATGTTTCCTTAAGCATTCGCTTCATTTGTTGCTCTTGATTTGATTCTTCCAATTCAATTTGAATATTGGTTTCATTACTAAATCGTGATAACTCTTCAAACCTTACTAGCTCTTCCTTCTTTTTTAATCTGATTTTTGAGATCCATTTATTTCGACAGATAGTAAACAGCAATGCAGTAAAGTTAGTAGTAGGATTAATGTTTAGTTCTAATCCTTTGGTCACTAATGCTTCTAAGCCATCTTGAAACACATCAAATCCATCTTGATCGGTGCCATGATTTTGCTTGACCCAGTAAGTAACTTTAGGTAAAAAGATCTTGTAGATCTGCTCTACAATGGCATCATTGCCATCAATAAGACCTTGTATATAATTCACCTCCTTCATATCGCATTGCTAAAATCCCCTTTTTTTTAATCTTTTTTCAATTGTGCTAGTAAGGTTTTACTAATACTGCGATTACATAACTACAAGCGTGCCTTAATGTACGGCTTGTAGAAAAGTAATTATGAATAAAATTTCTCTGTGTTTCTGTTCTCTCATTCTGAATCCATACAAGAATTCAACTTCCGCATGCAAAGGTGAACAGCATAAATATTGGTCGCCTTCTGCAAGTGGTTTATATCACAACTTCTAAATTCTCTAAACTATGATCTCACAATGCGACACATCTATTAAACCAACTAAAATTTTTATGATGAAAAAAAACCTATTCCTCTCCTTATCCTTTCTATTCATTTATCAAATAGCTATTGGACAACAATATCCTCCACTTAATCTCTCTTGTGGCCAAGCGATCGGTACATGCTTTTCAGGAGTCAATAGCCAAAATCAATATGATCCTAATGGTTTCACGATGGGAATGATAGATGTCAGGAATAAGGCTGGAGCTACTCCAGGTCAAAATTGGGCTGCAGCTCCAATGGTTCATCATCCTTCCTGGACAGGATCTCGTATGGGTCAGATATTTGGAATAGCAATTGACAGTCTTGATAATGTATTTGTGACAGCGACTTCTGTTTATGGCCTTTTTCCATGGGGAACTGCAGGCTCAGGAGGTATCTATAAAGTGGATGGAGTTACAGGTACAGTAACAGACTATATTCTTACAGGAAGTGGCCCCAATCAAATGGTCAATTTTGATGTTGGTTTAGGGAATATAGCATACCACAAAGAGAAGCACCAATTATTTGTTACAAATATGGAGGACGGAAAAATCTACAGAATAGATGCTTCTGGAGCAACTGGTGTTATAAGTAATAGTTTTGATCCCTTTGTTTCAGATAACGGTGCATCTGGATTTGCACCATTAGGCGAACGCTTAAGGGGAATCGGGGTCCATGAAAATAGGGTTTACTTTAGTGTATGGAGAGAAGACACAGGACGTCCTTCTGCTACTGATGTAAATCAGATTTATTCTATCGCATTAAATCCACTGACAGGAGATTTTACAGGAGCACCGACTCCTGAGATAAACATGCCAATTTTCTCAGGGAATTATTCTAATCCTGTTTCTGATATTACTTTTTCTCATGCAGGTAAAATGTTAGTTGCAGAGAGAACAATGCTTGCAGACATGGCTAATGTATTCGGAAATCAAGGCAATCAAGCTCACAGAGCAAGAATTATGGAATTCGAAGCTAATCCGATTTGGAATGCTGGTAAAATCATCTACATAGGAAATACTGGACAAGGGTATAATAGTGCAGGAGGAATAGACTATGGATATGATGGGTATGACCCTGCGACAAATTCGGTAAGTGAATGTGATAGCTTGATCTGGGGTTCTGGTGATGCGCTGCGATTTCCAGGCCATAACCCTAATTCTCCCAATGATTATATCTATGGATTTGCAGCGATGCCATCTTCAGGAAATACTAATACTACTTTTCCAGGACCTTGGGTTAAGAATACCAGCTATTACATCGATGCTGATGGCAATACAAGTAATCATGCTAAGCTACAGATAGGCGATATCGAAATTGTCGATTGTGGGTGTGAAGCACCTTGTACTAAGAATCCTGCCACTAAGAGATTTAGTATCATCATTGATACTCCCGAAGATCCAAATGTTATAGATGGTAATGATAGTGGGTATAATGGAATAGAAGATAGTCAGAGTGGAGATTTACTCATCGCTGGTCAGACTTCTGCTTTTATCACGCAAGATGTATTGGTAAATAAAATGACATGCTCTGGAAGTGTGACAGCTTCGATGTTATGCCAAAGCTATTTCAGTAGTAATGAAAGCGCTCTATGGATGAATGAGCTAGGGTCAAATCAATATTTATCCAATGGCGGATACGTATACACGGGTCAATCTAGTACAAATTCTACAAAAGATTTATTATTAAAAGTTAGCGATAAGACTGGAGGATTGGTCTATGCTCAAAATTTTGGTCAAGGGAATGACAAAGATGAAACTGGTCACTGTGTGATCCAAGATCAAGCAGGAAGTATCGTATCTGTAGGTGTCTGAAAGTCTGGCGGTATATCTTCAGTCTATGCTGTTGCGATTGATGCAAGTTTCACTAATAAGTGGGACATGGAATATTTTATTCAAGGGGACGATATTGCTTACTCGGTAGTAGAGATGCCTTTCCCTTCAATGAGTGGAAGCATTGTCTACGGCATCACAGGGAAGAGTAGAAATCAAGTATTCTATCTCCTGATAGATTCGGATACAGGTCTACCGATATTACCGTATGGGGCGATACTTTATGATTTAGATAATGATCCTCAGACTAGCGAAATCGCCAGATCCATCACCATCGACCAAGATAGAAATGTCGTATTTACGGGAGAAGCCTTCAAGCCAATGAATCCCAACTTGCCTTTTCAGAATACAGAAGAAGAAATTTATGTATTCAAATTAAATAGCCAAATGAATTTTAATCCTATATGGATTAACTACTATGATGTCCCTGAGAGTGATATAGAATTTAGTAGACACATCAGTGCTGATGAAAATAATAATTACATCATCACAGGTATACAGGGTATGTATGGAGGTCCACAGATTGATGGGATCAAGGATGGAGAATCTTTTATTATGTCCTTAACTGAGAATGGATCTGTTAATTGGATAAATGAATATAAAGATCCTGGGTACAATGGGTCTTCTGGCTATCGTGTAGAACCTATAGCGTCAGGTGGCTATTATATGACTGGTACTATCTGGAATAATGAGACAAGCTCTACTGGCATGACAGCTAGTTTTGATAATCAATATGCCGTAGCGACTGACCCTTTGGGCTTATTAGATAATTGCGATTGCTGCTCTCCGATAGAAGTCGAGCTAACAGAATATCAGACAGATCCAATAGAAGTTCAAGTCGAATCTATTCCAGAACCAGTCCCGCAGGAATGGTGGGATTACGCAATCGTGCCTATTGATGTCTTATCAGAATATTGTGATCAGTATAGTCCAGATACTTGCTTAGTGGAGTCATTTTTAAATCCTATAGCCCAAGGAGACTCTTGCTGCTTTGCTTTTGATTTAAATAATCTGGCCTCTGACTTATTTAAAATCAGGATAGATATTAATACGCCAAATGTATTTTTTGATTTTAGCACTGTCGGTACCTCGTTGATCTTAAATACTTATGATCCTGAGTATATTATCATCGACAATGGCGGATTACCAATACCTATGCTTGGCATCACCCAATATCTAAAATTCTGCTTAGGTAATACTGGTTCTTTAGTCAATACACAGTCGTTTACAGTCACCTATTATGATATGGCCTGTAACGAAATGACATTGTGTACACAAGATTTTATCACTGATTGCGAATTAGATTGTACAGATGACAAATGCGTTAATGTGATCCCATTTAAGATCGAATGCGATGATCAAATTCCTGGCAAATTTAAATTCACATATCGAGTGTCTAATATGACGACAGATAAAGTATTGGATATGTTGGATTTTACAGTAGTAAGTCCTACTGGTATCATTCTATCTGCGACAAGCCAGCCTATCACACCTCCGATACAACCGATGACTTCATCTGTGGATCAGTGTATAGAAATTACAGATTGGAATAATGGGCCATTTCCTAAAACGGTTGATTTTATATTTGGGGCTCATGGATACTGTCCTATTGATAGTTCCGAATTTTGTTGTCATGATCAGAAAGATACACTAAGCATCGTGCTTCCCAATTGCTGTGATCCTTGTGAGATAGACTGGGTTGATTTTGATCCAATATCTATACCTGGGGCACAGGAATGTTGCTATAGTTTGGATATTGATAACACTTGTGATGACTTGTTGTCGATCATTAGAGTGAAGTCGATTACAGCAGGTGTTAATCTTGGTTCTCATTGGAATCCTAACTACGCAGGGACATGGGGATTCACTTCTTCAGGACCGAGCCAAGTCGACTGGTATCCGACGACATCGACATTTGCGCCGATTAATAATTATACAGATTTGATTCATTTCTGTTTAGATAATCCGCAGGGAATTCCTAATCCTCAAGTTCTAGTTGAATATATATACGTGGATGCTGATGGAAAAGAGAATATTATTTGTGAAGAAGTGCTTGAGCTGGAGTGTGATATTGACATTGACTGTCTTGATATTGTTGAGCATGGAGTAATATGTGATCAGAATGGTAACTATATTTTCAATTTCTGTATACTAAATACCTCCACACCTGCATTTACAGCTGATGCTCTTAAGATCAATAAGCTATCTTCTGCACCAGGTGGGATTGGATTATTGCAGTCTGACTGGAATACAATCACAGATCCAGGTGATTTCCCATTAACATCTGGAAGTGTGTTTTGTGGCAGTGCACAGATTATCGGTATACCTGCACCAACTGGGGGCGATGTGATAAATCTTGAATTTTTGCTAAAGAATTTCGCGCAAGATAGTTGCTGTGTAGAAAGCGAATTACTCACGTTGACACTACCAGACTGCTGTAATCCATGCGAAGATGATTGGGTGAATTATGAGCCGATATCTGTACCGGGCGCTCAAGAATGTTGTTATAATCTGGATATAAATAACACTTGTGATGACTTGTTGTCGATCATTAGAGTGAAGTCGATTACAGCAGGTGTTAATCTTGGTTCTCATTGGAATCCTAACTATGGAGGGACTTGGGGATTCACTCCTTCAGGACCGAGCCAAGTCGACTGGTATCCAACGACATCGACATATGCGCCGATAAATAATTATCCAGACCTAATTCATTTCTGCTTAGATAACCCGCAGGGAATTCCTAACCCCCAAGTTCTAGTCGAATATATTTTCATAGATGCTTCAGGTGTCGAGCAAATTATTTGCGAAGAAATACTTGAATTAGAATGTGATGTTGACATCAACTGTCTTGATATTATAGAGCGTGAATTGATTTGTGATGATAATGGAAATTATATTTTCAATTTCTGTATTCTCAATGCTTCAGTGCCTGCATTTACTGCTGATGCTCTTAAGATCAATAAGCTATCTTCTACACCAGCTTCGATTGGATTATTGCAGTACGATTGGAATAGCGTGACAGACCCAGGTGATTTTCCGCTAAGTTCTGGCAGTATGTTTTGCGGTAGTGTCCAGATCATAGGCGTACCAGCGCCAAGCGGAGGTGATGTGATTAATCTTGAATTTTTACTAAAGAATTTTGCACAAGACAGTTGTTGTGTAGAAAGTGAGTTATTGACTTTGATCCTTCCTGATTGTTGTGACGAATTAGTGATAGATGGAGATTTTGATGATCCGTCAGGGAGCTCTTTTACATCGGGATTAAATCAGAATTGTAATTGTGCGACGAATAGTTATTGCATTGGGTCTGACATCACCGATAAGTGCGGATCATGGTCAAGTGTCACTGGTCCACAGACATGCAGTGAAAACTTTATGATCATTGATGGCTTTGGTGCGCCAGGCGGTACAGTATGGTCTCAGCCAATTAATATCGTAAAAGGTAAGTGCTATGATTTTTCATTTCAGTATCATCCTAATACCACAGGTGGTGCTCAGCCGACGCTCAATGTTACTGTAGGCACGGATCTGATCGGTGTGACTAATGGCGTTAGTGGTAGTTGGACTGGCTATAGTTTTTCTTATATGGGCACAGTAACAGGTCCCGTAAATCTTAGTATTATTCAAGCCACTGTCTCCAATCAATATAATGACTATGGTATAGATTGTATCAGTTTCAGCTGCGTGCCATGTCCTAAACCATGTCCACCGATTGTCATTGTGAATGATAACCCTATTTTCAATGATGTATTTCATGCTGGTGATAGACTCCTAAGTACAGGCGTCGTTCCAACTGATGGAGATGTTCATTTCAAAGCAGGTCAAGAGATAGAAATGAATCCTGGATTTGAAGTGATTCAGTCAGGTTTATTTGAAGCTACTATAGAAGAATGTTGTTGTCCAGATGATCCATTAAATACTATGCCATGGATTCAGCAATATGTAGGTGATCCTAATTATGAACTTGCGAGATGTCTATGTGAAGGACAATGTGTGTACAGCGTATCAGATTTTTGTCAGGTGAGTGATGGTGTGACGATATATTATGATTGTGATGGCAATGTCATTTGTGAATCAACTATGATAGGCACATCTTGTTCTAATCAATTCTTAACAGGACTAAGCCAATGTATCATTCTTCAGTCTTGTCAATGATAGAATAAATTGAAGCCGATCTCTTAGTTAAGAGATCGGCCTTTTTAAATTAAATCACATATAGATGCCATTATTTATATATTCAATGATTTTAAACTATTTTAGAATAGTGGTTGAATATTTTATTCAAGTCCGAAGTCAAAACTCGGTGCGCTTTCCATTTAACATTCAACTATTGAGCCCACTCTGAAAACTGACTAATTGCGTAAAATGGAATATTTTGGATGAGATTTTTAGTTTTGGAAATTCAGTGATGCCTGAGTATCAGTGGATTGAGAAAATGAAAAATATCGCCAAAAGAAACATTTTTGGTTTTGTGAGTTTTCGGAGTGGGCTCCACTACTAAATTGATAAAATAATGTTTATAAGAATAAGAGTTTCAATTGTTACAGTCATCATTATTTGTATGGTACAACACGTTGGTCTTGGCCAACTGCCTTGTCCGCCGACCAAAGTGATGCACGACTATCCCATCAACTCTGGAGTATACAGTGCGGCGTACAATATTATATCAGATGGTTATGTCAGCGCAGGTTCTACTGTTGCACTGACGGCAAATGATCATGTTTCATTAAAGCCAGGATTTGAAGTGGATAGACAAGTCACCTTTGATGTATATATAGAAGGTTGTGATTCAGAATGTGTTGAAGAGGTGCCATTATGTGAAGGAGACCCTTGCCCCGCTTTGGATTTTGAAAGAGATGAGTTAGGTAGAAAATATGTGCCTAGCCAGATTATGATTACACTTCCTCCCTGTTTTAATCCCTTACCAAATGGAAACTGTCAGCACGATATTATTGACCAACTGTATGTAATTGACATTCAACTATACTTAGACACAGTCTCAATGACGCCTAATGGTGAATCTGAAATTCGCAGATGTCAATGTGATCAAAACATTTTTATTTATGAATCATTTATTGACATTAATGAAGAGAGTACGATTGGTCAGGCATCTAGTGGGTCGAGACCCAGAGGCGAAGGATTATATTTTAGTTTGAATTATCATATGGAGAATAACTTACTTGACCTGAATGATTATACCCAAAGTGATGATATAGTTCAATCTAATCAGCTCATGATGTTATTTGAGCAAACACAATCGACTGAACCTAATGCTACAGTCGTTGCCTTTTTAGATAGTGGGATAGATCCAGCATTAATTCAAGATCCTATATTATATGCACAAAATTCTGGAGCATGTCTAACTGACGATTTGTATGGATGGAATTTTGTAGACGATAATAATAACATTACCGATGATCGAGGTCATGGCACTTCGGTGGTATTAAATTATTTAAATGCGCTTAATCAAAGGGTGTCCCACTAAATCAACAAGCCATACTGCCAGTGAAAGTATTAGATGAATGTGGTAGAGGTACCATGTATAGTGTGGTTTGCGGCTTGTATTACGCAGCTGCAAAAGGAGCAAAAATTGTCAATATCAGTTGGGGCTTAAATTTCAATGATTTGCAACTGCAAGAGGCTATGATAGATCTGAGTGACTGGGAAATTCCCACCTCAAATTCCGCAGGAAATGAATCCGAAAATTTAAATATTGAAGAACATTTTCCTTCTGGATATGCTAAAACCTATCATAAGATTAGAAGAAATTATACCATGATTGATACACAGGGTATGAATAATGTATTTGAAGTTGGGGGACTATGTAGAAATGTCATGGATAACTCTAACCCAACAACAGTACCTCTGTGGCCAGGATCAAATGTCAGAGACACCATGTTTACAGAAGCTGCGATAGGTGTACAAGATTTATTGAATGCAACCTCAGGCGTACCCATGATGAATTGTGGCATCAGTGGCACTTCATTTGCAGCGCCGCAATTCACAGCAGGATTACTTCATTTTTGTTTAGGTGGTGGATTGCCGATAAATCATGATAACTTAGAATTACAATGCCAAGAAGTAGAACCAGGAAAATTCTCTTATGTTATCCCACATTAGATTTATCTATTTGGATATGTGTACCAGCACCAAATGTAAATACTGCAAACTCATTTAGATTAAGTTTTGTCTATTTGCTATTTATTTTTTTTACTAGTTTAAGTACAGATGTCTCAGCTCAAAGTTGGAACGATAAGATTAACTTGGCTACCGATAGTCAAAACACTAATCAAGTACAGATAGAAAATCTTAAGCGCCTACTTCCCGAATTAGAAAATACACCTTATCAAGATACCATTGGGTTTGTCTACTACTTTATGGCTTGGAGATATACCTATCTGAATCATACTGAAGATGCCCTTAAAGCTGCGACAACTAGTATCAAACAATTTATAGAAAGTGGGTATAGTGGCTATAGATTGCCATATATGTACAAAGTCAGAGCTGATCATTATAAGGCTCTTGGAAAAGATGAATTAGCTATTGCTGATGCTGAGTCAATTGCTTCTCTTACTTTGTCAGGTAGAGGTATAGAGATTCTAGGTGAATCGATCAGAATGATAGCTCAGATTTATAGTGAAAGAGGGGAGTACCAATCTGCTATTTCCCAATTAGAGTACACACTCTCTTCTGAATCTGAGATCAAATTAAGTCCATACTCTTTAGCAAATATATACTATGACCTCAGTGTAGCTTATTCTAATTTTAGTGACAGTCTTTATATGCAAAAGGCCAATGTTGCCATTCATACTTCAAATGAGTATATCTCACAATTAGAATATGAAGATGAAAAATTAAATCAAAAAATCATCAATGGACTACACGCTGGGAATATTGCTTTTAGACAAAGTCGAATAAAAGAGGCAGCTGATTACTATGAGGCCTCAAGAATACTGATTCCGACTGATAACAGAACCTTAGATCAACATCGCTACTATGAGACATTGACGGCTAATCTTATATATGCTTATGAGCTATTAGAAAAACCTTCTAAAGTCGATAGTATCATCAGTGCAGCGGATATGGTCAACAGTCAGCTTATTCCTGAAGAATTAAAAGCGCATAGAACAGTGGTATATGAAAATATAGCCAGTTATTACAGGAGAATTGGAAGTTTGCAAAACGCCGAATTGTATATTGATTCTCTTTTTCAAGTGCTAGATCTAAATCTCTCTAAAGGGTTTTACGAGAAACCAATTCACTCAATGCCATATAAAAAGAGAGTAATTAAAGGACTATTAGAAAGTATACATATTCAAAAGCGTCGAGAAGAAATAAGTGGTAAGGCAGATCACCTCTCTGTTATCAAAAAAATGAATTTAATTGATAATATTATAGATGCAGTTAATCAAGAATTATTATTTGAGTCCTCTGTTCTACAATGGCGTGAAGATGCGCAAAAGTATTATAAAATTGGAATCGATTTAGCATTCGCAGCTGATGATCATGAAGCATTTTGGAATTACGCAGAAAAGTCAAAATCTCTAGCACTTTTAGATGAAATATCAAATAATGAACTATTTTCTCAGCAAGATAATGTATCACTAAGTGTCAGCCAATTAAGGCAGCTAAGAATTCAAGAATCTCAACTCCTAGCTCAAGACCAAAGTATTGATTCCATACAAATTAACTTAATTTCAAATCGACAGCAGCAGTCAGATTTGCTCCGTAAAAGAGATGCGATATTTAAAAAGAAAATTCCAGAAGTCACCAGCATAGATCGAATGATTTCACTAGCAGGGAATTATTCCTTAATTCATTATATCTCTGGCGTAGATGTATTATATGCCATCGTTATCCAAAATGGTAAATCTAACATTTATGATATTGGCGATAATTCAACTATTCAAAAATTATCTTTGCAAGTTTTTAATTCTTTGAAGAGTCCACCTGTTGACAGTGAGGTTAATTCAGCCGATAGTGGATCAGCATTAAACCAATTGTATAAATTATTAATTAGTAAAATAGGAACTTTAAATAAAGAGTTGCTCATTATTCCAGAAGGAAATTTAGCGTTTATTCCGTTTGAGGCTTTGGTTGAAGAATATGGGCAGTATTTATTATTTAATCATGATATCTCATACCAGTTATCTGGCACTCTGTATAGTCAAATGCTAAATCAGAAACGTTCTTCTGTCGATCGATCGGTGGTTGTCTTACCCGATTATCAAAAGAGTCAGTTTCAAGAACTTACATCAGCTTCTGAAGAAAAAGAGCTTGTATGTAAATTGCTCTCTTGCGAAATAATAGATAGTTTAGACATTAGCAAACATCATATCTATCACGCTATATCTCATTCAGACATATTCCATTATGCAGGCCACGCAGTCATTGGTACACATTCTGGCGAAGATACTTATTTGGCTATTTCAGATTCTGTTCGTATCTCTGAAAAAGAAATCTATAATTTGCCCAATCACTTACAGCTAGTTACCCTAAGTGCTTGTGAAACTGGTCTAGGAGAAATATTACTGGGAGAAGGAATCTCTAATTTATCAAGAGGTTTTATTTATTCTGGTACACAAGCAATCGTACAAAGTTTATGGCAAGTCAATGATGGCTCTAGTGCTAAGCTTATGGAATTATTTTATGAGCAACTAAGACATGGGGTCTCTAAGAGTGAAGCCTTACGTAAAGCGAAAATTGCTTACATCAACATTGCAGAAGATTTTCAACGAGCACCTTATTATTGGAGTTCATTTGTTCTCATTGGTAATGATGATCCATTATCATTTACATCAATTTCATATTCAATCTTCTTTTGGGGAGCTCTTGTATTTGCAATGATAATTCTAACTTTGAGCTTGTACAAATATTTTAGACGGTTATCAAATTAGAGTATTTGTCTCAGTCATACTTTATCTGAACTTGTAGCCTAATTTTAATTAACCATTAATTGTGAAATACTTTAAACTAGCAGATAAGATTATAAAATTGAAGGAGGCTGACCTTAAATTAAGGGATACCTTAATTAAAGAAGGACGACTGTTCGAGGGGTATGACAAGGAAATGGAAGCCTTACATATTCAACATGCGGATGGTCTAAATGAGATTATTGATAAGATAGGTTTTCCAACAATTGATAAGGTTGGTAAGGATGCAAACAATGCAACTTGGTTTATCATCCAGCATGCCATCAGTCGACCTAAGTTCATGCGTAAGTGTTTGCTCTTATTAACAGATGCTGCAAGTAGGGGGCATGCGGATAAAACTCATGTCGCTTATTTGTCAGATCGTATAGCAGTCTTTGAGGGCAGGCTACAATTACACGGGACTCAATTTGATTGGGATGAAAATGAAGAATTGAATCCTCTGCCTTATGATGACTTAATGAAAGTAAATCAACGCAGAAAGGAGTTGCAATTAAATACACTTGAAGGCCAAACACAATTGATGCGTGAAAGGGCTAAAGCAGAAAATGAAACACCACCGATTGATTATGATGAAAAGAAAAGGGAGTATAATGATTGGAGGAGAAGGGTAGGCTGGATGTAATGCCTAAGGCAAATGTCAATGTCAATTTGACAAATTTGAAGAGTGGAATTTTTGTCTGCCTGCGGGCAGGGTAGAGCAATTTGTTAAATTTCGCCTACCAACCGTGAGTCCAAGAGCGCCTCAACTGTGAGTTCACGAGCGCTTAGGTATATATGGGTTCGCCTCTATAAAAGCAGTCGGATTTAAATACCCTCGTTTATTGATACTATAGCCTCGTCCTAATCCAAGTGTCACATCATCTCTCAATTCGAAATGTAAGTGAGCCGGATATTGACCATTCGCGTTTCCTATCGTACCAATTCTACCGCCAGTAGGAACCATAGTATTTTCTTTAATGTTTATTTTATCACAATGAGCGTAAAGTGTCTCGTAGTATTTGCCATTGTGTTTATGCACAATCCGGATCACATTACCCCAACTTTCAATGCCAGTATCTCTGGCATAAAATACATAGCCACTTGCACTCGCATAAATTGGGTCACCTAAATCTGTGTCGCCGCCACCTTTACCATTCCAATCATCACCTAAATGATTGTCAACGTCAAATTTATTCGCATTGTAGTAGCCGTGATAAGAATTATCACCAACGGGAAAAACAAAACCAGTTGACTCATACTGCGGAAATTGATCAAATACAGAATCATAGGTAGACAAGTCCTTTTGACTGAAAAGGAGAGTTGTTGATGTGATACATAAGCAGAACACAATGCACTTTGTCACCAAAGAAAGGAATAGATCACTAATCATAAAATCAAGACGCATAGATTACTCACTTAAGAATGCAAAAGTATAATCATAATTCTATTTTCTAGTATCAGCCACCTTTAATAGAGGCCTTTTAATAGCACTTTAACATTCCACACGTATTGAGATAAGCTATAGCATTTATAGATCAGTCACTCAAGAATTTTACAACAATAACGATTACTTTTATTCTATATTCCTTACTATGGATTGTGATGTTGAATCGTGGTGAGTAGACTAGGATTTTCATTCAATAGAAAACAAAATATCCACTAGAATTTATAGGCTCGAGCGAATACTCTTTTAAAAATCTATTTTTTTCTTAAGAAAAAGAAATATGACCTAAGAACAAACTTGAGCGATGGATGTATCAGCAGCACGGGGACCAATAAAAATGACACCACGAACACCTGGACCAATGTTATCGCACACATAATCCCCTCCTTGAGACGAACAATCTGATGTGTATAAATATATCCCATCAGTAACGGTAACGGCCATACCATCGCAACCAAGTATTCTCTCAGCACCCTCTGATAAAGGTCCACTTTTAATCGACTGCCTGCTTAAATTGAAAACTTTAGGCGTATTCCATACTTTCATTTTGAAGCAATTTTTTCTTGAAAATGAATCTACAACAAATAATCCTAATGTTAATAGGATCTAATATTCAGCAGTACGAAATGGAAAGTAATTGGGAGTAAATTGACAAAGTATTCTGCTTGGAATCATGACAAAAAGAACAGGAAACACAGGTATTCGCAAGTGTTTTCAACAATGAATTCAGGCAAAAGATAAAGTCAAATGTCCCATAATAAGTGCCATTTGATATAAAGGTAATCTGAAGGAATTACAGAGCTGATTTTATTAAGTGATACAGTGTGTAAACCATATTGCACAAATGGCAATAAATTTCAATGGGCTAGGCTCGCCCTGTCTTCCCTAAAGGTGGCATATGCGCAGGGGCCTTTAGGAATAGAAGGAGTGTATGGGGAAAAGTCTTATTATTGGTATGCAATCTGTTTTACACACAGTGATTAATCATTACACTCTAAATTATCTAAAAAGAACTAGTTTTGTTTCTCTATGCAGATCATTAAAACAGATACTGACATCAATCAAGTTGACTTCCCTTCCGGTGCTGCAATTTTGATCGATAAACCAAAAGAATGGACATCGTTTGACGTTGTTGCTAAAATTAGAAATACCTTGGGAAGACGCCTCGGTGTAAGACGAATTAAAGTTGGTCATGCGGGAACGCTAGATCCTTTAGCTACAGGCTTGTTGATCGTTTGCACTGGAAAGGGAACCAAAAAGATCGAAGGATTTCAGTCCTTAGAAAAAGGCTATGCAGCTACCATTAAGCTAGGTGCAGTTACGAAGACATATGATGCTGAAGCCGAAGAGGAAAATAAGATTGATTGCTCACATATTACAAAAGAGGATATCGAACGAGAGATGCAACAGTTTATTGGTCCAATTAATCAGTTGCCTCCAATCTATTCGGCAATCAAAGTTAAGGGGAAAGCGCTTTATAAATATGCCAGAAAAGGAGAGACAGTTGAGCTCAAACCACGCCCGGTGACAATACACAATATTACGATACAAGCGTACACATATCCATACATTAAAGTCAATGTCGATTGTAGTAAAGGCACCTATATCCGATCTCTAGCCTACGATCTAGGTGAAGCATTGGGCTGTGGCGGATATTTATCAGATCTTGTCAGAACCAATATTGGGATTTATTCTCTCAAAGATGCCGTATCATTACCAGTTTTTATTCAACAATTGACAGACGAATCACCGTCTGAAACTCGTTAAGATCGAAGATGTCTCTACACTTAGATGCTGTATCAAAATATTATGGAAGTCAAGCTGCTGTTGCCGATGTAAGTTTCGAAGCATCGGCGGGTCAGATCGTTGGTCTACTTGGGCCGAATGGTGCTGGTAAATCAACAACAATGAAGATGATTTGCGGTTATGTGACACCTGATAATGGTACGGTGTCGATATTAGGTAAGGAATTGTCAAATAGTAAAATAGATCTACGTAAGCATATTGGTTATCTACCTGAGAGCAACCCCTTATACGAAGACATGTACATCAAAGAATTTCTGCGATTTGCTTGTCGTGTCCACAAGTTAAGTAACTGGAAACCTAGAGTGGAGAGGGTAGTAGAGATGACAGGGTTGACTTTGGAACAGCACAAACTGATCAATCAACTCTCTAAGGGCTATCGACAACGAGTTGGGATTGCTCAAGCCATTTTACACGATCCAGAAATATTGATATTAGATGAACCCATTTCTGGTTTGGATCCAAATCAACTGGTAGAAATCAGGTCATTGATAAAGACCTTAGGAGAAGAAAAGACAGTGATTTTTTCCTCGCATATTTTGCAAGAGGTAGAGCAGATTTGCGATCGTTTATTAGTTTTGAATCAGGGCCAATTGGTGATGGATGGTAGTGTGGTAGAATTTCACAGTACATCTTCAGGAAAAGCTCAAGTGTTTGTTCGCTTTGATAAAGCAGTGGATTTAAGCATGTTACTTAAGGAAGGAGATGAAATGATAAAAGAGTCGCAATTATCGTTTACTTTGTTAACTCACAATCCCAAAAAGCTTAAAGAAGACTTATTTGACTTTGCAGTAAATAAATCTGTCCGTATTTCTGCATTAACTGAAAAGGCATCATCAGTAGAAGATGTATTTAAAGAACTAACAGCTAAGTCAGAATGAGAGCAATTTTTCTAAAAGATCTTGGTTCATTTTTTAGTTCATTGATCGGCTATATCGTCTTGATTGGCTTCTTGCTTATTTTGGGATTGATCACTTGGGTCTTTCCTGATTCAAGCATATTAGAAAATCCATATGCGCAATTAGATCCTTTATTTTCAATAGCGCCGTTAATTTTTATGTTTTTAATTCCAGCATTAACCATGCGTAGTTTTGCAGAGGAAATAAATCGAGGCACAATTGAATTATTATTTACTAAGCCAATATCAGATATAAAATTAGTCCTTGCAAAATATCTTGCTTATTTATCTATTGTTATTCTTGCGTTGATTCCAACCTTTATTTATTACTACAGCGTGTATGAATTAGGAGCGCCAAAAGGCAATCTAGATTCAGGAGCAATAATTGGATCGTACATAGGTTTATTTTTATTGGCTGCAGTCTATGTGGCGATTGGTATTTTTTCTTCTGCTTTAACTAAGAATCAAATCTCTGCATTTGTCGTTGGTTGTTTTCTATGTTTTTTCTTCACTTGGTTTTTTGATTTTGTCAGTACACTACCTATGTTTTACGGTAGCTTGGATGACCTTATAGAACAATTAGGTATTTATTATCATTACAGTGCGTTGAGCAAAGGGCTGGTTACTTGGAAAGATGTTATCTACTTTTTAAGTATTACAGTCTATTTTATTGCATTAACCCTTCAAGTACTTAAATCTAAGCGAGTATGAAGTGGGGCGTAAATATTGGCTATTTTATACTGATTACAATTATTTTAATTTTAGTAAATGCTGTTGCGAATCTATGGAATGGGCATGTTGATTTGACTGATGATAAACGTTTTTCTTTGACTCAGCCAACTAAGGATTTGCTGACAGAACTAAAAGAACCGATATACATTAAAGTATTGTTAGAAGGAGAATTTCCAGCTGGCTTTACTCGCTTACAAAACAGCACGACCGAATTATTAGATCGATATAAATCATATGCACCTCAAATTATTTACGAATTTGTAAATCCATCTGAAGGGGCTAATGAAGAAATTAATGCAAGACGTCAAGAATTAGCTAAGGACGGTATATTACCTACAACATTGTCATATGGTGAGGGTGATCAGAGGACAAATAAATTAATTTATCCCTATGCCATTTGCAGTTACGGTTCAAGACAAGTCGTAGTGAATTTATTAGAAGAGCAAGTTTTAGGCATTCCAGAAGAAGTTGTTTTGAATAACTCAGTTAGCTTATTGGAATATAAATTTTCTAATGCAATCCAAAAATTGACTTTACAAAAAAAGCAAAATATTGTATTCACTGAAGGTCATGGTGAATTAGAACCTAAACAAACAGCGGTTTTAGAAACATCACTGAGACAGTATTATAATACTGGTCGTATAAACATGGATAGCACCTATCAGATAAGTCCAGAAATTGACTTGGTTATTGTTGCAAAACCAAGAACTGAGTTTGATCAACGCGATCAATTTTTACTGGATCAATACATCATGAATGGCGGCAGTGTTATGTGGTTAATTGATAAGATGAATGTCAATGTGGATAGTATAGCGAGAAATCAATTATACATACCAACTGTAAATGAAACTGGTCTCGAAGATTTATGGTTTAAATATGGTTTTCGACTACAACCCAATTTAGTTTTAGATTTGGAGTCAAGTCGTATTCCACAAGTCATCGGTATGGCTGGCGATAAACCTCAAATGGAATTAATCAAATGGCCATACCACGTGTTGTCTTTTCCAATTACCAATCATCCTATCGCAAAAAACTTAGGAAGAGTAAATCTGCTTTTTCCATCTACCATTGATACGATAAAAACATCAACACCAGTTGAAAAACTAATTTTACTACAAAGTTCTCCGTACACAAGATATCAGCTCTCTCCGGTGCGATTGAATTTTCAAATTTTACAGCAGGACTTTAAATCAGAATTATTCAATAAAAAACCTCAAGCGCTTGCTGTATTACTGGAAGGAGAATTCGAGTCAGCATTTAAAAATAGAGTAGGTCAAGATATGCTCGATGTTTTAAATGAAATAGGCGTACCATTTAAAGAAAGAAGTCCACGAACCCAACAATTGGTTATTTCAGATGGTGACATAGCCAATAATGTTATTGATGTTCAAGCTCAGAAATTCTTTCCTTTAGGCTATAATAAATTCGATCGTCAAACATACACTGCCAATGAAACATTTTTGCTTAATGCTGTAGAATACATGTTGGATGAAAATGCAATTTTGACAGCACGAGCTAAAGAAGTCAAACTAAGATTGTTAGATACGATAAAAGCAAGAAGTGAACGAACCAAATGGAGAATTATTAATATCGGCATACCAATATTAATGTTGCTGCTGTTTGGAAGCTTTTATAGATTTATTCGCAAACGCAAGTACGGGACAGCATGAAACGATTGTTAATTTTATTGGGTATTGCACTACTGCTTGGTGCGATATATTTCTTTGCCAAAATTAGCAAGGAAGAACCTGTCTTGGTCTCAGATAAATTCAGAATAAAAGATACAGCAAGCATTCAGCGAATAGAGATTACATTTGATAAATTTGAAAATATGACTTTCGAGCGATCCAGAGATCATTGGATGTTGCAACGAAATCACAGGGCAAGAGCAAATGCCATGGAGAATTTATTGGAAGTCCTTGAGCAATTACAAATTAAATACATACCACAAGAAGCAGCCAAAAAGAACATTGAAAGAGATATGGCCAATATAGGTATTGATGTCATGGTCTATGAAAAAAATGGCGATGTTTTGAAGCATTATATCATTGGTAGCAGTACTGTTGATGAACGTGGTACGATAGTGAAATTAGCAGGAGAGAATCAAGCTTATGTGACCCACTTACCGACATTAGAAGGGAGCGTACGTGGTCGCTTTATTATGAGATATGATGAATGGAGAGACCGCAGTGTATTTGGAGACGAAACGTCAGATATAGAGAAAGTAGAAGTGGAGTATCCGCGACAGCAAGGAGAATCATTCCGTATAGACGGGGATGAGGTTGTCTCTTTGTCTACCAATAAACGCATAAAGTCAAAAGCAAAGATTGATCAGTATATAGATAGTTTTTCATCTGTAATAGCTGAAGCGTATGAGAATTCTAATCCTTATCAAGATTCAATTCGGCAATTGTTGCCTTTTTGTACCATCAAGGTTGAGTTGGTAAATGGTGAACAACGAAGGCTCAATTTATATCCAGTTGAGAATTATGTAGAGCAATCTTTGGTTACTTTATCGGATACTCCCCGAATAAACCGTTATTTTGGAGACACCAGTTATGGTGATTTTTTATTACTGCAACAGCGAATTGTTGGTCGATTGTTGCGAGGGTTTTCATATTTTGCAGAAGAATGAGAAATAGATTAGTATTTACTTATGTCGCTATTTTCAGTATTTGCTTTGTTGCTTTTACGGCTTCTCCTTTTTGGGGCTTTTATGCCCACAAGGAAATAAATCGAATGGCCGTATTTACCTTGCCTGCTGAGATGATGCCAGTCTTTAAACGAAATATTGAATACATTACCGCAGAGGCTATCGGTCCCGATATGAGACGCTTTGCATCACCCAATGAAGGTATTCGTCATTATATAGATGTCGATCATTGGGGAGAAACTCCATTCGAAGATGTGCCTCGGACATGGACAGGAGCTATATTGAAGTTTGCTGATTATTATGTGATGACTGATACTGATACAACTTTGATCCGAAGTGTTGAACATGATGCTTTACCAGAAACATTGATATTTAATTATAGAGAGAATGTAGATGTCGAATCATTGCTTCCTGTTTTTCGCAGAAACTTCTATAGAGACTTATATGGTAAAACTTGGGAATTGCCGATTGATAGTGTTCAGATGACGCCTGCATTTGATAATCTTGGAATTTCATTGGATAATCCCAATACTAAAATTCGAATTGTCGATCGCTTTTCTTCTTTTGGGATTTCTCCATATAACATTAAGTTTGTCCATGAGCAATTAACTAGAGCATTTGAAAATCACGACTTGAAGCGAATTCTAAGGCATGCGGCAGATATAGGACACTATATTGCTGATGCTCATGTGCCATTACATACAACAGAAAACTACAACGGACAACTGACTAATCAGAAAGGGATTCATGCCTTTTGGGAAACAAGATTGCCAGAATTATTTGCAGAAGAGCAGTACAATTATTTTGCTGGCCGCGCTGAATTTATTGAAGATGTCCCTGCTTATATTTGGGATGTCATAGAACACACGCACAGCCATCTAAAACAAGTCTTGGAGATTGAAAGAAAACTGACGAAAACCTTTCCTACAGACTTGCAATTTTGTTTTGAGGAGAGAAACAACCGGACAGTCCGAACACAATGTCGCGAGTTTGCTGAAGCATACCACAATGAAATGAACGGCATGGTGGAAGCGCAAATGAGAAAAGCAATTCAGTCTATTGGTAGCATGTGGATGAGTGCATGGATTCTAGCTGGTGAACCGGATATGAAGCAAATTGCTTACGAATATACCTTAAGTGATGAAGAGAGAGATGTGCTACAGGAATTGAGAAACCAATTGCGTGAAGGGAAAATAAAAGGTAGAGATCATATCAATTAATGGAAGAGACAAAACCGAAATCTGCAGTAGGCTTAATCCTGAGAGGAATGTCAATGGGCGTTGCAGAAGTGATTCCAGGAGTATCTGGAGGTACAATTGCTTTTATCACAGGTATTTATGCGACCTTATTGAATAGCATTAAATCAGTTAATTACAATCTGATAAAATTATTATTTAAAGGTAAAGTTGCCTCTGTTTATGCACAATTAAATGGTCGATTTTTATTGTTTTTGCTTATGGGGATGGCAGTAGGGATGGTCTTTGGTGTGTTCTTTATTTCACATTTATTGGAGACAACTCCAGAGCCGCTATGGGGTTTTTTCTTTGGGTTAGTTCTCGCATCCGTTGGGTATATGTGGACACAGATTACTTCATTTAAAGTCAACTATATATTTTTATTTGTAGTCGGTGCGGTGCTTTCTTATTTAGTCACCACGCTTACTCCGGCTGGGGGGAATGCTTCATTGCCATTTGTATTCTTTAGTGGTGCCATCGCTATTTCTGCATTAATTCTACCAGGTATTTCAGGTAGCTTTATTTTATTACTGCTTGGTATGTATGGCATTATTATTCCAGAAGTGAAAACAGTACTATCAAATCCAAATAGTGAAAGCCTTGTCTTAGTGGGAGTGTTTGGACTGGGTTGTTTGACAGGTTTGCTCAGTTTTTCTAGAATCTTGTCATATACATTCAAGCATTTCGCAGATGCCACATTAGCTGCACTTACGGGGATTATGCTAGGATCACTACCAAAGATTTGGCCATGGAGAAATCCATCTCTTTTGTTAGATAAAGAAACAGGTAAAAATATAGTTCCTGATCTGAGCTCTTTTCAATTTTCTGATTTAGAAAATGCAAAATTATTAAAGGAGACTAATGTTATGCCCGCTGGATATTTTACAGAACCACGCACTTTGATTACTGCTGTTGCGTTTATTATAGGTATTGCTTTAATTTATGCTGCGTATCGTTTTCAGAAGAGCGAAACAATGACGTAATAGTTTTACACTTTATATTAAACTATCTAGATCATGAACCCAGAACAAGTCATTCAGAAACAAGTGGAGGCATATAATTCTAGAAATATCGATACGTTTGTAGCTTGTCATCATCCGGATGTAAAATTATTTTCATTTCCTGAGCAAACGCCTTTTGCAGTCGGTCAAGAAAGTATAAGAGAAATTTATTCTGATGTGTTTGACTCTTCTCCGAATTTAAACACCAAGATTTTAAATCGTATGTGCTTTGGCAATACCATTATCGATCATGAAATTGTCACGGGTAGAAAAGGTATTGACAAGCTTGAATTGATTGCAATTTATGAAGTGACTGAGGGGCAGATATCTTCTGCGAGATTTGTAAGGCAGTAGGAGGACTGTCTTAATATGAGGAGATTACTTTAATTCGATAATTATAATGTACCCACAATAGTCAATACATATGGAAAGTCAAAAACATTTTTTACTGTTCATTTTATTAATGCCAATCTCGCTAGCTTATGGTCAGAATATTCAAAGTCTATCAACAGAGAAAAAAATAAATTCAACGTTTTCAATTCTTGCCTATGATTCAAATGCCGAAGAATGGGGAAATGCTGTTGCAACTAATAATATATATGTTGGAAACTCAACAATCTACATTGAACCAAAAGTTGGGGCATTTTCTGTCATAGCAGATATAGAACCTATGTATGGTATTAATGGTCTTGAAGGACTTAAAGCGGGTAAATCTATTAAACAGGCAATTGAAGAAATAAGTGATAATGATGATTAATCAAATTTTAGACAAGTTTCTGGAATTGATCCAGAAGGCAATGTTTATGCATTTACTGGTAAGTCACTTAAATACTGGAAGGGAAAAGCAGGGCAAATTTTAGGTAAAAACTATGTAGTCATGGGCAACCAACTCGGGGATAGAGTACTTGCTGAAATGTCGAAATCATTTGAGAACTCGAAAGGGACATTAGCTGAACGACTATTAAAAAGTTTAATTGCAGGACAAAACGCTGGAGGACAAATATCCGGAAAGCAATCTTCTGCTATTGTTGTAAAAGGTACTAATAACGAATGGTATAATCAAATAGATCTCAGAGTTGATCACTCAAAACAACCATTAAAGGAATTACAAACATTAATGGATTACCATTATGGCCGAATCCGTCTAAACCAAGCACGTAATGCTCAAAGAGCTGGGAATTTGGAAAGAGCTAAACAAAAATTATCTGAGGCTGAAACTATGTTGAATGGCTGGATTGGAATGTATTCTAAAATTGCTATTGCAAATGTCGTGATGGGTAATAAAATTCAAGCTGTAAATTCGATTAAAAAAGGACTTAGGGAAAATCCGAATTGGGTGGTTAATGTCCCTGCGTTTTACTTTTTACGCAATAATCCAGAAATGAAATCAATAATTCAAATAGATTCTTTTACTACTACGGACTGGGAAAGTGCTATGGGAATGTTGAGTAATCTTGGGCTGGAGGAAGATTTAATTAAGGAAACAAAAGAACTTTTCAAAAACAAAATTGAATCTTCCTATTTAAACTTCTTACTTGGCAGAAGTTATTATTATGAAGAAGAACAAGAGAATGCGATTAAATATTTGGAACAAGCTTTGAAAATGGATAGCGAAAATGTCGAGACGGAAAAATTATTACTTAAAATAAAATCCAAGTAGTGGGAAGAACTTTAGCTAAAAACTATTATGATGTGACAGTAGCTATTACCAAATCCGCCAAATATCTTATAGACAGCATTTTAAAGCTTAAACTCAATTGACTCTCGTATAAATCCATAAAGTGAAAAATAGAATAATATACATATTGATAGTAATGGTTGTATTAAACTGGAGCTGTAAAGAGTCTTGTAAACAGCCTACAATATACGAGGACAAAATAGAAACGAAAGCATCTGTAGATAATGAAACTTCATTCGACAGAACTGTAAAATCTGTTATTTCCACGCCTGCTGATTTTTTCCGAAGTGATGAAGAGCTTAACTCCTTTCAAGACTACTTGAGAAACTTAAAACTAAAACCTAAAGGAAGCTTAGTTAGATACTATAATGGTTCAACAAAAACCAACTCTAATATATATGAGGCTGTCGTTGATTTGGAAATTGGAAATAAAAACCTACACCAATGTGCAGATGCAGTAATGCGTTTAAGAGCCGAATATTTGTGGGGACAGAAAAGATATAAAGACATTTATTTTAATTTTACTAATGGCCATACAGTAGAGTATAGTGAGTATATGAATGGCAAAAGAATGAATATTGAGGGCAATAGAACTTGGTGGAGTGACAAAAAATCACCGTCTAATACATATGATGACTTTTGGAATTACATGGAATTAATATTTACGTATGCCGGAACTGCATCTCTTGAAAAAGAATTGGCTCCCATAAATATAAGTGAAGCTCAAATAGGGGATGTCTTAATACAAGGAGGTCACCCAGGACATGCTGTAATTATTATAGATAAAGCAATTCATAAAAATACAGGAAGCAGCATCTTTTTACTAGCCCAAAGCTATATGCCAGCGCAAGAAATACAAATTCTCAAAAATCCTATGAACGCACAATTAAGCCCCTGGTATGAATTTAAAGAAGGAGACATAGCAACTCCAGAATGGGGTTTTAATAGTAATAACTTAAAGAGGTTTAAATAATAAGTACTATAGGTACTAATTTGCTCATTACAGCATAAGCTACATAATAAGCTGAATACAATCGCCACGTTAGTCCCATTTTTAGTATGTATAACTAAAAAAAGCACTCCGCGATTCTACATAGAAGACCCAGCACTCTCCATCAAATCATCTTGATCAATTTGTACAGTTTGCGTTACTTGATTGAAAAATGTAGACATTCTAGATGAGATTTGATCGGCTAAGTGCTCTGGTATGTCATGCCCTAAGTCGTCAATAAATAAAGTCTCTGCATTAGGTATTAATTCAGCTGTTTTCTGTCCGTGGGCGAAATTTACCAATGGGTCACTTTTGCCATGAACGATTAATGTTGGTACTGAAAGGTCTTTTAGTCTATCGTATCTTGAACCAGAATTGGTGATCGCTGCTTCATGGTGCTTGCCAGCATCAGGGTTGACACCATTTCTTTTTTCATTCTCGTATCGTGCCTTTAGGATACTATTGATGTTGTTCAATTCATATTTCCCTTTAAATAAATTGGATGCTGTAAGGTTGTATTTATATGCTGTTTCTTGAGAGTTACTTAGTGAATATTTGAGTGTATATCTACCAATAGCTCTCTTAACGTCTGGCCAAATACCTGGCAATTCTTCATCGTCAAAGTATGCTGTAGATGACATAGAAGTCAAGCTCAATGTTTGCTCTGGATATGCTATCGCAAAAGTCTGAGCAACCATCCCTCCCATGGACATACCGACAATGTGCGCTTTTTCAATTTTCTCTTTGTCCAAGATAGCTTTAGTATCTACAGCCATATCAGACAGTGTGTATGGAGCATCTTCATCCGAGTCTGTCAACCACGTCGATTTACCAACGTCTCGAAGGTCAAATCTGATGACGTCATAACCTTCTTTTAGGAATGGATTGAAGAAGTATTCTGGCCATTGTATTGAAGTGGAACCATAACCCATGATCAAGATTATGCTCCCTTTTTTCTTAACTTTTGCCTTATTTAACTCGTACCATATTTTGACATCTCCATTTGTTGCATAGTCAGATTGACCGTGATAATACTCAGGAAGTACCATGGCTTCAGCTTTTTCTATTATTTCATCTGAATTGGATGGAATGTCTGGTGCTAATGCAATGTAGGCATAGCCTAGAATAGAAATTGTTAGAAAAATGACGAGTAATACCAATAATAATTTCTTCATCGCTTGGGTTTTAACTTGACCTAAAGATAATGAATATTGATAAAGCGTAAACTTGAATAAGATCAAGAATATAAATGCGCGTTTCCTCTTACAGAGGAAACTAATGACTAAATTTCTCTAAATAGCAAATGAACCGAATAATTAGAAATGACAATTGTTAATTCTTATTCGGATTGAGAAAATGTGGAAGTATTAAACACCCCACCGACCATAAGTCGACACCCCTCCTTTGAGCTTCTTTGAGAGGAATTTTACCTATCAACTAATAGCCAGAGCGAGTTCACCAGCTTTTATTATCTCCTTTGATTTATAAAATAGATCGATTAGGGTCTGCAGCCTAAAATATAAGCATGAAGCATTGCTCCTTGATCCACAAAAAATCCAGCAGTCAAATTGATTTCTTGTCCAGCACTGTAATCTACTTCTGCATTTCCACCGATCATTTCTGATGAAGTGATTGAATTAGAACCTTCATCTATAATCATACCAGTGTTATGAGTATCAGTAATCACTATGTCCGCTAAACATACTGGAGATTCGCAGATTTCTAATGCCCAATTTGTTAATTCTCCTCCAGCACGGTTTCGTTTATCTTCAACAGTCAATGTCCAAATTCCAGTTGGATCTTCACCATTGAAGGATGCTAAAAAACCATCTGGTTGATAAAATCCACCATCTTTTGGTGGACAAGGTAAAGTACTACTGATGGCGGCATCATCGAAGTTGACATTAAAGTCATCATCTCTATCACAAATTTGATCAAATAGTACCACTGTGGTACCCTCAGGACTTGTCAGACTTACTTTTAAATCACTAATTCTGATATGAGTGCCAATCAGATTTATAACATTGATATCAATTACAGATCCAGTTCCCGTATAGTTAAGAGTTGAGGTATAGGTATTTGTCCCAAAAAATGGTAATGTATTTGGAACATCTTGACTAACAACTAATTGACAATTACCAGTAGTGAAGGAAAATACAGCTGAATATAGGCTTTGACCACAACTATTCATTGCACGTACTCGCCAATAATACGTTGTACTTGAATTGAAGTTTCCTTGATCAATTTCAGAAGAAGTCAAACTATTATTTGAATAAATTATATTGCTAAAAGCAGAATCATCAGAGATTTCTATCTCATAAATGACATTCACACCTGAAGCATCAGACCAGTTAAAAGGAACAATTCCATTCATATCAGTCATACCATCAGCTGGAAATTGTAGTGTCGGAGCAATTGGCGCTGGGGCTTCTATTTCAAGCATTATATTTATCGTTTTATTTCCAAATGTGCTAGACGCTTCTACATCAAAAGTATAAGAGCCAGCTGCACTGTTACCTGATAAAGTTAAAACAGAGCTACCATTATTTTGTGGCATAAGAGTGCTGGGGTCTAATGTAGCTGTTACCCCAGCAGGTAGGCCTGTCACTGATAACAGGAGCGTTGTTTGCAAGCGGAGTAATTATTGGACAATTGTGGGTTGACGCAGTTATAAAGTCACTCATTTCTTGAAGGCTAATGGCATGAAAGTGGTCGTCACTATTGTTCTGAACATTTGGAGTACAAATACCAGCGTACCCCATAATTGTTGAGGCAGAACCTGGCTCATAGGCAGTACCAGTATTTCTTTGACATGAATTATTCTGTGTGTGATTACATCCAAATTGATGTCCCATCTCATGAGAAACATAATCGATGTCAAATGGATCACCTATTGGTTCTCCTATTCCTGTAACTCCTCTAGCTTTGCCTGCGGAACATCCAACGCCTAAGCCAGCAAGGCCTGCACCAGCTATACTAAAAACATGACCAATGTCATAATTTTTAATTCCTATATTATTGTTACAATCATTGACAACTTGATTTATCATTGCTCCAGCATTTCCATCGGTATAGGGATCAGTATTTGCATTTGTATATACAATTAAATCATTATTAGGCACAATCTCCATTAAGATGGCCATATCTCTCCTGTAGACCATATTTACACGGTTCATAGTCGTAGCTTGCGCTGCTAATGCAAGGTTTACGGTACCTCTATGAAAATCGGTATACTCGCCTGTAGCAGCTAAAGCTAATCGATAGGTTCTCAGTGAGCAGTCACCATATGGCGTATTTGCTAATCTAAACTGACTCTCCTCTATAGTCTTACTAATAACTCCACATTCAAATACCTTATCAACTGCTGATCTAAAGTCCCGTTTCTTATAAACGATATAATATCCTTTTTGGTTAAATGAATATGGATCGATGTAAACAGTTCCAAAGTCTTCAGTAAAGAGCATACCATGAAAACCCTTAAGGGTCAGATCGAATCTTACTGTATTAGAAGAGTTATTTATGTCTACACCTGAATAAGTCTTTATGTCAGGATATTTATCTCCTAACTGTTTTGACATAACTGGCGATTCTACAATATTAAAGTTAGCCATCGTGCCATCTGGAAGTGGTATTTCTAAAAAACTGGGTCGTGATGTGACTTCACTTGTATTCTGTAAGGCTACGTTTTGAAGTTCATTTTTTAATTCATCTTCATCCAAAGTAAACGTCTTTGATTCAGTCGGTTCTATATAAATGGTACCTCTAGAAGGTATTCGATCTTCCCTTATTTCAGTCCAGAATGATTGGGCTGATAGATTTGTAAAGATGAACAAGCGAAAATGATGTAAAATAATGTTTGAGGTAATTTCATGTAGGTAAGAATGTGATTTAATAGAAATGTTATTACATAATAAATAACAACAGCTTTTCTGGGGTGCGCTAAAGTAAAAAAAACATGGCGTTATATATATAGTTACCCTACACTAACTTTTAGGTGATTATCAATACTTTCTACTTATTCAAAGACAATAATATTTAAACAGAAGTCGGCAATATAAAATTTGGTTTTAACGACAATTAATTGATTCAGAGATATTTAAATTTGAAGAGCAGCTGATTAATTTAAGCTTACTCGAATCTGTGAAGGGGTATTGTGTAGTAAATATTCGAAATGTTAGTAGTAATCAACAAGTTTAAGATGAACCGCTTTTATGATATTAAAATAATTTCGGTTCTACGGGAAATTAATCCAATTTGGCAAAGATGGATCAACTAAAACTTCTAACGAATAATATAATACTGGATAGTTCACTCTTGAATAAGATCAAGGATATCTTCTCCATTTGATTTTATAGATTGTATCCTAGCATGCCCTGATTTTATGAATACTTCCCCGTAAATAGTGACTGTTGTATCTCTCAATAACTCCCTGACTTTGTCTTCTGCCGATGAGATATTAAGCTCATTCATATAGTATCTATTGAATGAATATTGTACGTGCAATTTAGGTTTCTTTAGTTTGTTAACTGGTCCATAATAATCGCAATAAACAGAAGCTTTGACATAATCTGTTCCTCTGAGTGTCGTGCTTGATTCTACTGATTGTATGGTAGCAAAACCTTCAGCATCGCTTTTTAAATACACATAAGCATTGTACCGTCCGACAGTAGCGCAAGTATCAATAGTAAATTCATCTGCCTCAAACGAAAGCGTCATATACTTTCCTCGAAACGGATCATTGGGATCTATTGGCCTTAATTTGAATAGGAATAATGACCCTTCAGAAATGACCGTTTCACTATCCAAGATCATCTTAGCAGGAACCATAAGTTGTACCAACGCTAATATTCCAAAAAGAAGAATAACCCATTTAGCCGATTTCATTGTTCCTTTTTTTAATGATGAAATAATTAGCTGCAAAAAACGCAACACCTAAGGCAATGAAGGTGAGGCCACGCACAATGAATGGAATTGACACATCAAAGAATCTAGCTATAATTAATACACTTAAGACCAGCATTCCAATATTTAATATGCGCAAATCTTCCTTGGATACACCTTCTGTCAACAGATAAAGTGCAATAAAAAAGACTAAGATATTTACGCCTACAATGGAGACGACAGGGCTGTAATTATGAATAATATATAAAACTAAAAAGATTAAAGGAGAAACTGCGATAATATTTCTAGACGGAATAATACCTTTGCGCCATGTGTATACTAAAGTGGCTAAAAATATGATACCCAAAATAACCCAAAGGATAAGTCCATTAGTCAAACCAAAGTTAGAAAAAGAGTCACTCAATAATTCTTCCCAAATTTCTCTGAAACTAGTGAATATATAAAAACCAATAAGCCCAATAAAACCGATACATATAAATGGATTTTTTATTAATGAAGTTTGACTTTCCCTGAACAATAAGCCCATTAAATACAGAATTCCAAAGTAGCTAACGTAGCAGAAATATACAGCAGGTGTCGAATCATCAATTGCTACATTGGCCAAGTGTATAGTCGTTGAAGCTAAAAATTCCCAGAGGATAAACGTAAATAGGTTATTGGAATCCTTCTCTCTATACAATTGCCAAATTGCTGGAATTAATGTCGCCATCAATAACCAATAATAGACTGGAAATTTTCTTGGGTACTCCATTCCGACTTGCTTGCCATAATAAAATAAGCCAACAATACTAAATAGTAAAACTGCTCGTGACCGTAATACAAATACCAGTGGAATAGTAAGCAGCATCCAGGTCAGTAAAAATGATTCTAAATCGCCTACAATGTGGTAAATTTGACTAACCAAAGCAATGCTAGCACCCACAGCAAAAAATAATGCCGTTGCACTAGCTTCTCGCCAGACAAGGTTATTGGATTTATTAATTAATGTGTAGAAAACAAGACCTTGCGCTAATAAAAGCGGTAAAAATGCCAAACCAGTTTTTATCGTTTTATTCAGTTGATTCCAATTGTGTGCAATGATCAAAATGACACCAACACCAATTAATAATGCGCCAACAACTGCAAAAATTAATAAGAGTGTGTTTGGCTTTCCCTTATACTTTTGCTCGTAATAGTTTTCTATTGAGTTAGCTGTATCGACATCTAATATTTGCTGATCAATTAATTCTTTTAGATTAATTCTCACTTGGTAGTATTATTTATTGTTAGTGCAGAAACACGCAAACTGAGTCTAGTGATATTCTCCATTAGCAAGTCTTAGGTTCTTCTTCACTTAGTTCCCAGAAAGTATCTTCTTTATTTTCTTCTTCTCTGTCAAGACATGGGAAATCTTTCTCAATTAATATATGAAGGGTATTTACATCATTTATTATAATTTGCTTTTCAATACCAACATCTGGAGAATTTATCCAATTCATGGCAGTAATATTAGGAATAGAAATGAGAAGGCGTTCCTTGTTATATGAAGCATCAATGTAGTCGTCTTCTGAAATTGACAAGGCAAATACAAAGTGGTGATTGCCAGGGAAATGAACCTTATCTTCTATTAATCTTGTCTGTTCGAGTTCTGCTAAGTCAGATTTTCTTAATCGTAAACGAACACTATTTGATATCATTCTGATTTTCATGAATCTGTAATTTCGCCAAAAAGAGATTATCATTCAAATTTACTGCCCATTCAATACTTTTTATCTCAAAAAAATGAAATGGGGCAATGATTAGTATCGTTATATGATATGGGCCTTAGCATTCCTCAAAAATACTCCCCATATTCCGAGTTTGGGGTCTGGTTCTTTTTGATTTGCCATTCGCTTTATTGGTCTCATAACAGTTGACATCTAAGACTGCGATACCATCAATAAATTTAATTCCAGTACACAAGACTTTAGAAGGCAAACAATTCATTTCATCTGCTATGAGTTGATTGGGGAGATCTGGATATTTCGCAAATGGACGTACAATTCCAATCAGGTCAAGCTCTTTCTTCTGTCAAGCATATTATTTAGTTAATTTGTAGACAATAGGATTAAATGCTTTCGATGCAACCACTACTTTTTCTCCTATTTCTAAATCTTCGACTTCAGTTTTTTGGGCGATGACTTTGATTGGATTATTTTGAATTAATACAGTGACAATGTAAATAAAGCCTTGTTGTTGAATGTTAATCACTTCTCCTGTAAATTTAAATTTCCCACTTAATTCTCTCTGCATAAAAGTCTCTACAGGAGTGCCTATACCGGTGATTTTACCATTGTCTAATTTGATCACTCGATCAGCTAATTTGATGATTTCGCTAATGTCATGACTAATCATAATGGTGGTCAAGCCCAATGACTGGTGAAGTTCTTTGATATAGTTTTGTAAAGACAGCCGAGTATTGGTATCTAATGCAGACAATGGCTCGTCAAGAAGTAAGATGTTTGGCTCTTGTGCCATCGCTCTGGCTAATGCAACTCTTTGTTTCTGACCTCCCGATAAGGATCTTGGAAATTTATCCGCCAACTCATCAAGCTGCATTTGTTTAATTAGATCAGCGATTCGTGTTTTTGGACTGTTTTTTTTTGCAGCGAATTGGATATTTTCTTCGACTGTCATATTTGGAAATAGTGCATAATCTTGAAACATGTATGCTATCTTTCGATCTTGAATTGGCAAGCTCTTAGAATTGTAAAACCATGATTCTCCATTTACTTTTATGTGTCCTTCATCTGGCTTCATGATTCCGGCTAACAGTTCTAAGGTGGATGTCTTACCTGCGCCAGATGGTCCATAAAGAGCGATAAATTCACCTTGTTTGATGACTTCATTTAACGCGAGTATCATTGTCCCATCAGGGCTTTGAAGTTCTTTTTTTATGTCTATATCAATCATATCAGGCTTTGATTTTTTGAATTGCGATTGATTAAATAAACAGACAGGAGAATGAAGAATGCCATGAGAAATAGAATGAGAGAATATCGATTTGCAGCAGCGTAATTCATAGATTCCACTTCGTCATAAATGGCGATTGATGCAACTTTTGTTTTACCTGGGATATTACCACCAATCATCAATATGACACCAAATTCTCCAATCGTATGTGCGAAAGAGAGGATAATGCCAGAGACTAAAGAAGGACGAATATTAGGAAGCAATACTTTGGTTAATGTTCGCCATTTTCCATGGCCCATGAGGTAAGATGCGTTTGATAATGAGTCAGGTAAATTGGATAGTCCAGATAGGATAGGGTGCACCATGAATGGAAGACTATAGATCATTGATGCAAGCACTAATCCTGAAAATGAGAATACCAATTGTAAACCAAACGTATTGTCTAACCAAGAGCCAAATGTATTGCCTGGACTAAAAGCTAATAAAAAATAAAAGCCAAGTACCGTTGGTGGTAGTACAATGGGCATACTGATGATCGTTTCTATGATTGGTTTGACTTTGGACTTCGTAAAGCTAAGCCAATGACTTATTGGTATCGCTATGATAAACAATAACAGCGTGGTGATAAACGCAAGTTGAAAGGTCAATATAAGTGGTTGCCAATCCATTAAAATGAGAGCATCAATTCATTGAGTTTAATGAGTGCAAATACACGCTGCCCAACTTCCAATTGCAGATGGTTTACAGCTGAAGTGCTAATCATTGCTTTTATTGGTCCAGCAGATGTATCCATGTGAATGTTACTGATTAAAGTCTGTTTTTCGATGGTTGTTATTGATCCTTCAATTTTATTCTCTAAACTGATGCAGTGGATAGACTTTGTGGTTATAGCTACTTCTGTTTCTTTAAATAAGACTTGCAAAGAATTACCATGTTTTAGATTGGGTGAGCTCTCAGGTGTATCAATGACAATGGATTTTATAATCGTACCATTTCGCAACTCAAGTGTGATGATGGATAACGCTCGTTCAGTCTCTACAGCCTTGATGGTACATGCTAATGAATTCATCAAAGCTAAGATAATACTTCCACACAGTATTTAGTTGATCTGAGTTTTGATTTTAATAATGATGTCGAGAGTCTAGAAGAAAAAGATATACATATAACCATTGTTAACCTCTCGGTTCAAATTTGCATAATATTATTTACTTTGTTTTGAATATTATCAATGCTCACAAAAAATGGAATTAGATCTGGTTCCATCCATTTTACTAAATCATATAAGGTTGAATGAATATATAAGGGACTTGAGCAGTTTATATTTGGACCATCAAAGCATATAGGTTCGCAATGATTAACTCGGTTTCGAAATTCACGAATTTCATCAAGCTTTCTATAGATGCTAGCTCTATTTTCAATAGTTGGTTTATGTTTAAATATTTGGATTGGCTGTCCTCTAATTAATCGAAAATGATGAGCTAGAAATAGCGAAACCCAAAATCCAAATGTTTGATCTGATACTATTTTACCACTCGTTATTGACACTCCTCTTCTACCTAATTTGTTTTCACTTTTTATAATTGACTTTCTAATAAAAAATCGAGATTTTTTTAGAGATTCATCTCTCATAAATCCCATTTTTTTGATTAATAATCCAATCATAGTCACTAAAAAGAATGGCTAATTGGAGATTTAAGCTATTTCTTAGAACAACCTCAAATTGAGTTAGGGTCGGATGAAATGCTTGGGCAAGTCTTATATTGGCATTATATAATCTCTTAGCCCGATTTATGTCGTTTCCTGTTGCTAGTAAAGTAAGTATCTGTTGTAGCGTGGCCGAGATAGATATTTAATCCTTAATTCGTTCTTCATATTTGCTAAAATCGATAATCTAACTTATGTTTACAGTATACAGACTTGATAAAGCCTCTTTCGTTTAGAAATGTAATCAAGTAGAAGATAAAAAGAGAATTCATTAAATTGAATTCTCTTTTTTTTATTTCATTTGCAGTTAAGTTCTGTGTACAATTCTGATTACTTAATCCGATACCCATATTCCTTCAAAACCACTTCTGCATCTTCTGAAGCCAAGAATTTCAAAAATTGAGTTGCAACAGTTCTGTCTTTGTGATCTTGCTTGATGACAACAGCTCCTTGTGATATAGGAGAGTATAAATTTGAATCAATCGCAAACCACCTGCCTTTACCTTTTGCTTTCGCGATAGACGATGATATAAACCCAACATCCGCAGCTTTGCTGTATACGAATTGACTGACCTGACTGACACTTTCTCCAAAGATTAATTTTTCTGAAATAGCCTCATACAGTTCGAGATTGTTTAAGACTTCGATGGTGGCTCTTCCATAGGGGGCTGTTTTGGGATTGGCACAAGCAATGTGTCTGATGGTTTCATTTTCTAGTTCTTGGAGACCTATTTCAATGTCATCATTAGTCGTCCATAATCCTAATGTTCCATATGCATATACGACTGGCTTATGAGTAGCCTTACCTTGATTAAATAATTCATTCGGATAATCCAGATCTGCAGAGAGGAATACATCAAACGGAGCCCCTTCTAGAATTTGAGCGGTGAGCTTCCCAGAAGAGCTCACGATTAATTCTACCTTATAACCTGATTGTTTGGTATACATGGCAGCTAGTTCTTCTAGTGCAAATCGTGCATTGGAAGCAACTGCAACTTTGATGGTTGACTCATTGGGAGCGTTGCATGTCAACATGAAGCAAGACAGTATTGCGACCAAGCAGCTTAAAATTTTCACCTTGTCAATAGGTAAATAATGCATAGCTGCAAGTTACTGAAGAGAAAAGAAAACCTGATAAATACGGTGACTTATCAGGTTTTTTTATGTTATTGATCTTTAGTTAAGGTGATGGATATTCCTTCTGAATTGGTATAGCTTAACGTTCTTCTATCTACGATTTGAATAACAGAAACATAGCCTTTATCAGTGACAACATTGCCTTGTTGATTGGTAGTGTTATTATTACTGTCTCCCAAATAGCCGCCTGAAGAATTGGTGTTGCTATTAGTATTGGCATTATTATTAGATCCGCCTCCGAGATAGCCACCTTCAGGGTAATTTGACGTGTTAGTGTCAGGTGTATTTGTGTTACTATTATTATTATTATTATTATTAGATCCACCCAAATATCCTCCCGAACTATTTGTTTGGGTATTTGACTGCGTATTGGCTTGTGGGACATTTCCAATCTGTCTGACGTATGTACCTTCTTTAGCTAAAGTCCATAAAATGTCCTGGCCATAAAAATCCTTCATTCCGATTTGATCGCCTTGAGCACTGAATGCTAGATCAAATTTAGTATCTGGAAATTCTACAGATGACCATGTTCCATTTAAAGATGCATATTCTAGTAACAGGTAAGGTTCATACTCACTTAATATTCTCCAGTCAGGATATATCTGTGTTCTTATATCTGGTTGTTGACCTCTTTTTACTTTAAACTCGAATGAAAAATCTCTTACTGGGCTATTCCCAAATTGGTATAATGGACCTGAGCCTAACTCTGGATTTAGTTGCTGAGTGGTTGCAAATCCATCAATTGATTGAAGGTCATCTCCAAAGAATCCTGAATCCCAGTTTGGTATTTGGAATAGGACAATTCTTTTATTAACACCAAAGAGGGCTTCATTCTCGATGTCGCTATATATATGACCGGTTATTCTGTAGTAAGTATTGTTGTTGTCCTCTCTCAATTTATCCACAGAATATCTTAACTCTATATACTCCAAACGTTTAGTGAAATCATGCTGAACACGCTGGATTTTACTATTCTGTGTATTGGTGTTTGGTAAGGAATTACTATTTGTATTAGAATTTGGTAATGTATTGCTGCTTGTATTTGTATTGGTTTGAGTTGTAGGTACAGATCGCTTATTGATTATGATTTTATCTTTTGGGCGAGTCTGTCCGAATGCCAAGAGTGTTGTGCACATCAATAATACAGCAGAGAATAATCTTAATTTCATATCCGTCAATTAGTTATAGAAAAAGTTAGTGTCAGCTCACAATATTTCAATAAGTAGCAGGGCGATATCGTTCCTGAAAGATATGAAAAATGAAGTATTAACATTATTTTACCTGTATAAGTGTTGTGTAAACCATATTCACAAAGAGTCATAATATCCTAAAGGCTAGCTTCGGCCTATATTCTCTATAAGTGACAAGCGCACAGGAGTCCTTTGGGAATAGAAGGCGCACAAGGAGAAAGACTTATTATTAATTGTGCAATATCTTTTACTAACGTATAAGTGCTATTATTTTAAGAGTGACTGTTACTAGAGAATTAGAGTCTATTACAGTGTGACGATGTGTCCAACAGCAGGATTTACTTTACCAATTAGCATTTCCTTATATAGCGGTTCTAGTTTCTCTAGAGAATGTATTGTTTCTATCTGTATCCATTGGTTCGCATCTTTGATAAAATTGATTAAAGCATCTTGTATCAATTGCGTTGCCTTATCCCTTCCATGTTCTTTGAAAAATTGAGCAGCGACATCAGGCGCAAAAAAGAATTTCGAATTCGGTAGTTTGACGGATCTGTCAGTCTTACTGTAATCCGTTAAACCTATAAGTGAAATGAACGCCAAGTCCTCTCCGAGATGGTCATTAACATTCACTAAAGTCGTTGTGTTGCCAGATAAATCTACAGCGACAGATGGGATTTTATCTAATTGATCTATTTCTTCGTAACAAAGGACAGTATCATAATACTTTGTTTCCTTGACAAAGGGTTTGTTTTTATCCGATGTGAGACCGATAACTTCTAAGTTGTGTTGTTCTTTATTAGTCATAAATAATTGAGCGATTCCCATTGCCGTTTTAGAAGAGGCACTAGTTAAAATAACTTGTTTCGCATTATAGAAATCATTGCTTTTTAAAAAGTCATAATTTAAAAAAGAGGTGGTATATAAAGGTCTAAAGATGCAAAGATGGTTATCCATCTGATTCACCTCCTTGGTCATTTTCGCGTAATTATTATAAATGGGCGCAAGGTGCTGTCTGTGTTCAGCCATATCATTAAATCCATAAGGTGATATTTTGCCTGGAGAGACAATCAATTCTGTTGCCATAGGATAGTATCCATAAAATCGCTCACCCTCAGCTATATCTGTATGATTGGACTCTATTACTGAGGCAAAGCCCCAAACAGGTATCTTACCATGATTGTCTAGGGTAGGGAAGAAGTCCCAATATTTCAATTGTTTGCCTATGACAGCATAGGTAATATTATTTGCAGTCATAGCGAATCGCTCAATTTGCATTCGAATTTGCCCTAGACTGAGTTCTGTTTTATCTTCTGAGATAATGCGACTATCCTGTAATTTGTCCTGATGTACGATTAGAGATTGTGTCATGTCGTGAAGATACTATTCTAATAACTCAGACTCCAAGTTTTTTATAAACCAAGAAAGTAAGATAAATCAATAAATGATAGAATATAGATGATATACAGAGTTTAACTAGATAGGGGAGTATACATCTTATCTGATGTTTCAGTCTTGTTTAATTTGAAAACTATGTAAGATTTCTTCGCCTGTCCGTTGATAATCATCAAATTTATCTTCTTTACAAGTTAAAGTGAGCACATAAGCTTTATTCTCTAGCACCCAATAGAATTGCTCAAATTTTAAATCGAGGAATCCTTGCTTGCCTGTGTAAGTGATTTTATGGTATTGTCCCTTATCGTTGTTTTTTCTTTCACTTAGTATGATGTCGCCATCTACAATCATGGTTGTAATTTGACCCTCTGATAATTCTACATATTGATCTAAATTCAGATTGAATCCCGTTAAATCTTGTATGAGTAGGTTTACGTTTTCGCCAAAATTGTCAGTTTCATTTAATGATGGGCTAAAGAGAATAAAACTTGTACCCATTTGGCCATCCTCTTTTAGGTCCCAACTTGGAGGGTAGTTTATCTTGTACTTTTCATGATTCAGCGTTTTCCAATTTTCAATTGACTTATCTGGATTCTCTGACTTTGTAATTTGTGATTGTGCACACGCAATTATATGTGAGAATAGTAATAAAAATAGTACTGTTTGTAATCTGCTCATTTTCTGTATTAAATTATGCTGAAGAGTATTTGCTAATTCTTGAATTTTTAGATTCTATTTTTTAGTCGCCAATATTTCAGTCTTGAGCTCTTGAGATTCCATAAAGAAACCAAATTTCAAACAACCAGTCAATCATTTTCAATTCCTTCTTTGATTTTTAACACAATTGTTGATACAGAATATTGCTTTGCAAATGTGATCTTGGATTTGAACTTCACATAACAAAAAAAAGACTGCACCAAACGAATGATGCAGTCTTTAAAATTAAATGTCTTTTATTTTAATTTATGACCATCTTCATTGATGTAGTCCCAAATAATTCTCTAACGGTTATATAATACAACCCTTGAGGCATGGAGCTCACATCTATCATAATTTCTGATACTGCATTAGGTGAATTTACTTTTTGAGATCTGACAATTGAACCAGTTAGGTCTCTTATGTCTAGTGTCAATTCATCAATTTTAGTGTATGTCTCAAGATTTATTCTAGCAACATCTCTTACTGGATTTCCAAGCAATGTCAGACTCACATGTTGAGTAGGTGCTTCTCGAAATGCATTTTCATCACATGGATTAGGAGTTGCTGCAGTCCAATCTTCAGATGTATCACCTTCACCATCATATTGTAGTGAATTGTCATTATCAAAAGATGGGACAAAGTCACCTGCTATCCAGATTCCTGCATCAGTAGCAACACTCGATCTTCCTTGGTCGGCTTCACCCCATTCGACAAAATCAATGATGTTAGCTGAATTACCAAAAGCTGAATCGTTTATATACAATGCCATTTCACCGCTAGCACCTGATATCATGATGCCTGACGATTCTAAGGTTATTGTTTCATTAGGATCTAATGTGAAATCTCCATCTCCACAGCTTATCGTAAGTGTGGACAATTGCTCATATCTAGGTTGGTCACAAATAAAGTATGAAGAAATATCTTGAGCTTCTCCTCCAATATTTTTAAATTCAATTAAATTACCGTCTGCTATAATTTCATTTATTACGATTATTGCAGGACCAGCATTTCCTTCAGCTTCATCACAAACCACACCTTCTGTTTGTCTATTGATTGTTACAGAATTAGATAGCGAATGACAACCTACTAGATTATCAACATCCATACCTACTTCAAGTCCCATCAAACCATCTTCAAAACTTAGGTGCCAAACAAAACAGACACCTGCTACTTGGGAGTCAAAGTCAACATCCGAGAATGAATCAGGTAATGCTATAATTATGCCATCTGAGTCAGTGACTACAAATTCTGAATTTGCACCAATACTACCGTCTAGATTAATGTCAGTTTCTGGAATGTTGTCTGCGATACCATCACCTGCACAGAAAGTGAAAGGTCCTCCAGTTAATGTTCCACCGACAACGACACATTCAGCTTCATTACTCAATCTGTTTACAGTAATTGGATTAGACAAATCAGAGCAACCTTCAATATCATTGGCGTCCATTCCAATTTCAGCACCAGTAATGTCACCATCAAAACTTAAATGCCAGATTAAACAAACTCCTGCACCTTGAGAGTCAAAATCAAATTCTGAAGGCATTGTAGGTAAGCTTAATATTGTTCCATTAGAACTTGTAATGACCCATTGAGAGCTAGCTCCTTGTGTATTTGCAAGCGTAATCGAACCAGCAGCAATCGTATCAGTTACGCCATCACCAACAGAATCGAAGGTAAATGGGCCACCAAATATTTCACCACCATTAGCATTACAGCCACTAGCGTTAGTTCTTATAACTTCTATTGAATTAGATAGATCAAAGCAACCTTGTATGTCGCTGGCATTCAAACCTAACTCTACACCAGAAAAGTCGCCAAAAGTAGCAAGTCTCCAAATAAGGCAAGTTCCTGCACCCGGTGTGTCAAAATCAACAGAACCTGGCATATCAGGAAGACCTATGATAATGCCACTGCCATCGGTAACCAACCAAAGCAAACTATCAGCATTTGTATTTGCTACCGCAATTGAACCAGGAGCAATCATATCAGCTGTACCATCACCGACAGAGTCGAACGTGAACGGCCCGCCAAATAACACACCACCATTAGCATTACAACCACTCGCATCTGTTCTAGTTACTCTTATCGGGTTAGATAAGTTAGAGCACCCTTGGATGTCATTAGCGTTTGATCCAATTTCAGCACCAGTGATGTCACCATCAAAACTTAAATGCCAGATCAAACAAACACCAGCACCTTGCATATCAAAGTCAACGTCAGAGGGCATAGCAGGCAAGCCTAAAATTACGCCAAGTGTATCTGTAACAACCCACTGCGAGCCTTCACCCATATCATTTGTAAGGGTTATTGAATCAACAGCAATTGTATCACGAACGCCATCACCCACAGAATCGAAGGTAAATGGACCACCGGAAATCATGCCGCCATCAGCTGTACAAGCATCCGTTCTAGTTACTCTTATC
>Ga0114957_1000696_pt1 | contig 41603 bp, 20 predicted proteins | sample BantaG_FD_87175 | JGI IMG/M metagenome (GOLD analysis project Ga0114957, IMG submission 87175) | Marine algal microbial communities from Bantry Bay, Ireland - BantryBay_4 metaG | ecosystem: Host-associated > Algae > Red algae > Unclassified | place: Bantry Bay, Ireland | collected 2014-11-21
CCCGTCGGGGTCTATAGTTATATATAATTTAAAAATAAAACCCTTAACAGGTATGATATACGATTTAGCTACAAGAGCCAATTGATGAAGTATTTTCAGAATCTAAAACCTATTCTTCGCCCTGAAGGGGCATCACATATTAGCGAGGGGCAACGCCCTTCGTATGTAACAAATACCCCCACAAGCCCTGTAAGGACGAAACACTTCATCTAAAATAATACCTAAAAGACATTGTAAATAATTTTTCAAGATGCTCTCCAATTGGAAAATAATCTACCTTACAATAAGCGGATAGTCAAATAAAATTATCATTCAAACGTGGTAAGTCTTCCACTATGCCACCTACCATCCTAATAAGTTATAAAACTCTCTTTTGTCTATTAGTAAAAAATAGATAATCTTTACCTAATGAAAAAGAAAGTAGCAATCATAGGTGGAGGGACAGCAGGATTATTCTTTGCCGCTTTCCTTGACACCGATAAATATGATGCTACCATTTATGAGAAGAAGGCCACACTGGGGCGTAAGTTTTTAGTAGCAGGTGATGGGGGCTTCAATCTGACTCACTCGGAAGAACTCATTGCACTAAAATCTAGATATACGCCAAGAGCATTTTTAAACAATGCCTTGAATAGTTTCGGCAATACTGATTTGAGGACTTGGTTAGGAGTCATAGGCATACCGACTTTTGTAGGTAGTAGTGGCAGAGTTTTCCCAGAAATAGAAATCAAACCTATCGAAGTCTTGAAATCTATGCAAACACATCTGCAAAACAAAGGGGTACAAATTGAATGTAATAGAACCTTCAGTTCTTGGAGCCCTGATGGCTCGTTAGTGTTCAATTCTGATATGGAGGTACAAGCTGATTATATTGTATTTGCCTTAGGTGGTGCTAGTTGGAAGGTGACTGGATCTGAGGGGGATTGGTTGGATGCTTTTAAAGACAAGGGTATTGGGACTGTGCCATTTCAAGCATCAAATTGTGCTTACGAAGTAAATTGGCCGAAAGATTTTATTCAAAAATATGAAGGTGAACCGCTTAAGAACATTTCAATTACAGTCAAAAACAAGAAACAGAAAGGAGAAGTGGTTATTACTAAATTTGGAATAGAAGGAAATGCAATCTATGGCTTGAGTCCTGAGATTAGAGAAGCATTCGCGCCGGGTAAAACGGCTGAAGTGTTTATTGATTTTAAGCCTACATTAAACGCTGATGCCATATTTACAAAGCTCTATCAATCAAAGTCTAATATTACTACAGCGCTTAAGCAGAACCTCAAGCTATCGAAAGCAATGGTAGCACTCCTCAAAGTTAGCTTGAGCAAGGAGGAATACACCGACTTAATTAGTCTGAGTAATTTCATAAAGAAGTTCTCTATTAAACTTGTTAATACGGCACCTATCGATGAAGCCATATCTACTGCTGGAGGAATTAAGCTAGACGCTATTGATGCTAATTTTGAATTGAAGAAATACACTGGCATATATTGCATCGGCGAGATGCTAGATTGGGATGCACCTACAGGTGGCTATCTAATACAAGCATGTGCCAGCATGGGTGCCTATCTAGCAGATCATGTAAATAAAAAATAATAATTAGTCGAAAAATGGACAACCTAAAATTATACATTTTGATTCCTATCAACTTATAGCTATCTTTTGAATTTATAGATAATCACATCAATACAATATGGAAAAATCAAACAGAAGATGGGCTAAGGTATTTCTGGGATTTGGTATAATCACAGTGCTTAGTGGGATTTATTTGTTAACCCAAGGAGACTATCTGATAGGTACATCTGGCTCATGTGTTGGCTTCTTACTCATATATCAAAATGCAACGGCAAATAAAATAGACAGCAATGGAAAGTAAAAACTATCAGGCTATACTTTCCCTAGGATATTTATACATTGTGATTCTTGGTATACTTAAAGAGGCATTCTATTATAGTCAGTTGGGAGTAGATTATTTCAAATATTCTACTATTACTGATATTCTACTAAGTCCACTATCGGACATCACCAAAAGTGTTTTTGGAATCATAATGCTCATTTTGTTACTATTTTTGACCTTCGCGTTGCCTATCTGGATGGTAAAATGGAAAGATAAAACTTGGGTTAAAAATTCATTTAAGATAAATCCAGATCACGATACAGCTGATGTAAAGAAGCATCTTTCTAATTTTTTTATACTTTTATTTTGCTTGGGACTGATGGGCTTTTATATAGGTGCTGGTATTGGTTCAGGCTTTAAGATTTCAAACCATATGAAAAATGAAACTTTAAAGTTTGAAGATAAATTGAACTTTATTAATGGAGATATTGAAACTGTTTCTTTATTTGGTAAAACCAGCTCGTTTATATTTTACCTTCCTGAAGGGGAATCTGAAATAAAAATAACACCCATCAATAATGGTCTCTTGAAAAGTATTACAGAAAAGAAATAAGAAGGACATAAAACCAAACTATTAACCTCTGGTAATCAAGTTATTGGATTTAGCTGAATTACCTCGTTAATCTGCCACAACTGCCTCAAAATGATCCAAAGTATCAAAACTATCGTAAATCAAGGTGTCTAAGGACGTGATATTTTTATCAGGAATTCTATCTTTGACCTTTTTTTTGTACAATCAATTCATTTTGGAAATCTATATGAAAATTCTTTTACCCTTTCTTGCACTTCTACTTCTAAATATCAACGTATTTAGCCAAACAGTAAATGGAAAAATTTTAGATCAATATGGCATAGAGGTTCTAGATGCTCTAATCTCAAATAAATCTAATAAGCAGCATACCCATAGTGATGAAGTCGGTTATTTTGAACTAAATCAGACGAAACTTGGTGACACCCTGATAATAAACCATATTGCCTTCAAGGACAAAACTTATGTGGTAGAAACAGTCGATAAACCGCTTCAAATCAAGCTTTCAGAAATATCAATTTCCTTAGGGGAAGTAGTCATTACCAATAAGGTGGATGCACTACAACTTATATCAAATATAGAGATACAAGTAAATCCTGTGAACTCCTCTCAAGAGATCTTGAGAAAAGTACCTGGACTATTTATAGGACAACATGCTGGAGGCGGTAAAGCTGAGCAGATTTTCCTGCGTGGTTTCGATATAGATCACGGCACCGATATCAACATAACTGTGGATGGACTACCTGTGAATATGGTCTCACATGCTCACGGTCAAGGCTATGCAGATTTGCATTTCATAATTCCTGAAACCCTCGACAAGATTGATTTTGGAAAAGGCCCATATTATGCAGAACAAGGTAATTTTAATACGGCAGGATATGTCGATTTTAAAACTAAAAAAGGTCTAGACAATAGTAGTGTAAAAATTGAAGCAGGTCAGTTTGATAGCCAGCGTGTACTAGGCATGTTCCGATTATTTGACCATAAAAACCAGAACGCCTATATCGCGACTGAGTACATCGCGACCGACGGACCTTTTGATAGTTCACAAAACTTCAACAGAATAAATCTCTTTGGTAAATATAATTCGTTTATAAACAATAAAGATAGAATAGGCCTTTCGGCCTCTTATTTTACCAGTAAATGGGATGCTTCGGGTCAGATACCTGTTAGAGCTGTTGAATCTGGTTTCATAGACCGCTTTGGCGCTATAGATGATACTGAAGGAGGTGAAACTTCAAGAACGAATATACTTATGAATTATACTAAAATAATTGATGAGCGCACTTCTATTAAAAGCTCAGCCTTCTTTTCCCAATATAATTTTGAGCTTTTTTCGAACTTTACATTTTTTCTAGAAGATCCGATCAATGGAGATCAAATTAGACAGGTGGAGAGCCGTAATATCATAGGTTTGAGTAGTGAGTACAACAAATCTTTTACTCACGATCAAATAGGTGGTCTTTTGGTAGCTGGTGTTTCACTACGTAATGATATAAGTACGGGTAATGAATTGTCTCGTACTTTAAATCGTCGAACAACTTTGGAGCAAATCCAATTTGGAGATGTAAACGAAACAAACATGGCGGCCTACACAGGCGTCAAAATAGATATCAATAAATGGACTATTAACCCAACTCTTAGATTTGACTATTTCAACTTTCAGTACAACGATAACTTGCTTACTACTTATGAAACACAAGCCAATTCTGAAACCATAATTAGTCCAAAGTTGAATATACTATACAATCAAAATGATAATTTACAACTGTATCTCAAGACAGGTAAAGGATTTCATTCAAATGATACACGGGTCGTTGTAGCGCAAGATGGTGTTAATATTTTACCTGCAGCTTATGGATTTGACGTAGGTTATATCTGGAAGCCCACTCGCAATATGTTTGTGAATATGGCTTATTGGCATTTATTTTTAGAACAAGAATTTGTCTATGTAGGTGATGCCGGCATAGTGGAGCCAAGTGGTAGAACAAGAAGACAAGGCGTTGAACTTAGTTATAGATATCAACCATCACCTTCCCTATTTTGGAACTTTGATATCAACTACACTTATGCGAGGTCAGTCGATGAAAAAGAAGGCCAAGATTATATACCACTTGCGCCCGATCTAACTATGGTAAGTACCCTCAGCTACAAACATACAAGCGGAATTTATGGCAGCGCCAATATTCGATATATAAAAGATAGGCCTGCCAATGAGGATAATTCAATAATTGCGGAAGGATACGCGGTGGTTGATTTTAATGCAGGGTATAAAATAAGAAATATTGATTTCGGATTTCAAATTCAGAATCTCCTGAATACAGAATGGAATGAAACCCAATTCGCTACTGAATCCAGATTACAAAACGAAGTTCTTCCAATAGAAGAAATCCACTTTACTCCGGGGACACCTTTCTTTCTAAAGGGCTTCTTGCAGTATAATTTTTAGGTAGGTCACCAAAATTAGATAGCTATAATCAAATTGTTCAATTCTATTCTCTTCTAGCAAGTCAATCTTATTGTGCTCTTCTGATCAGCTATTACTTACCATATCTTCTGGGCACATATATTATTTAAATCGGGTTTTTACTGTTTTCATTTTCCAATTACAAATAGAATATCCCGCCAAATTATAGAACTAACCTAGTTTTAGGGGCTTTAATATGAAAGGAAACTCACTGAATTTTAATCGTATAACTATATTTTTTCTATTTGCTTTGCACCGTTTTTGAAAATTTGGTTTTAAAATCGGGGTGATTCTTACAGGCAATTTGTCATCCCGAAGCATGTGCGGGACAGGCGATTTTCTATGAAAATCACGCCAAATTGGATCGTGGTAACACTAATAACCGTGGGTTGCCACCCACGGCTACAAACATGTCACCACTTTGTGGTTGTAACCTCGTACTTCTTAATATACATAATTTTATAAATAAAATATTCCTGTTAAAAATTACCTTTATGCTTTCTAAAAGTTAGGTTAAAGAGTTAATTTTTTTGGGATTAACAAAATAATTAGAGCTAAGTTTACCTAACAAGAAATGCCACATTATCTTCCAACCAAAATTAATTCATATGAAGATTGCACAGCTACACTTACCGATTTATCTTATATTTTTCTTTCAACTAATGACCTTTCATCTGCATAGTCAAAAAATACAAGAATACACTCCAATAGATATTGCTGATATTAATTCCGAGGAATTTGGTCAAGGTGCGGCCATAGGATTTGGTTTCCTAAGTGATGGTCTTGCTTTTATTGTGCGAAAAACTTTAAAATCCGAAGACCAAATTGGCTTAGGAACTTCCATTTATCTTGGAACCGAATTAGATGCAAGTGGTCAAAGTATAGAAAGATTCTTTCCAGGCGCATTTTTCCGTCCAGAATACAACTTTCATCTTGCAAATACATATAAAGAAAAAGCGAAACGAACATATGTAAAACAAAAATTCAGAAAACATTATATATCCGCAAAAGCAGGATATGGATTTTCGAATTTAAATATATACAGCTTTGCGTTAACCTGGCATAGAGAAACATTTTTGTTGAAGAATAAAAATCATTCTAGAGGGCTAGATCTAGGAGTCAGCTATACTGTTTTGACAGACAACAATAGCGACGCACTTGGTGTTGGAGCTGGAATATATCTTAGATTAGATTGGACTTGGTTTCGGCAGAAGAACAAATAATGGTTTGCTATCCAAATCTGTATAAAAGATAAATACATAAAAAAGCCCTTAGTTCACTTCACTGGTTATGGTGGTCAATGAAACAAATCTAAGGACTAGGGGCTCCTTAGCACATCTGGAAGATGGCTAGGAAAATTGGGTGTGTTTTTAGTGTTTTAGTTTTTTAGTGTGTTAGTTTTTTAGCGCGTTAGTTTTTTAGTGATTAGTTTTTTAGTGATTAGTTTCTTAAGTGTTATTTCTAAATTAATTTAATAAATCATTTTTTGCTAAGTATTCTCTCCTAAATAGTTAAACAAATATTCTATACAATTAAGTGTTTAACTAGATAGCTCAACACTCTTTCTTGGCTGAGGGATAGTAAGCATGGCTCTTCTTAGAGCCAGTCACGCTTCTTCGCGGGACGGGAGCGACAGCGGACTGCTGCATAGCCCGACTCCGATTTTTTCTCGCCTAGCTAGTCGGGCAGGCATCGGAGACAGCCCCAAATCAAAATACTACTTCAACAAAGAAATATTTCCTTGAGATGAAAAAGTATCTCCGTTCGTACAAGTGCAACTGAATGTATATCCAAATACGTCCGGATCCAATTTTTTACCTTCGTAAGTACCATCCCAAGTCTGACTCTGATCGATCGCTTCAAACACACGCTCTCCCCATCGATTGTAAATCACCAAGTGCATTTCAATAATCTGATTCCCATCGACATGAAGTTGCTCATTGAGACCATCTCCATTGGGGGTAAATGCATTGGGCACAAATACATATGGCTCAGCACATGGTGTGTCAGTCGGTATAACCACCACGGTACGAATCGCTATACAACCATTGGAATCCATCACCTCTACCTCGAAAGTAACTTCTTCGGTCAATGTAAAGGTTGGGCTCGCACTGGTCGGATCATCTAGTAATGCTGCTGGTGACCAGTTGTATGTATAATCATCATTCTCGGTAACAAAAAGTGTAACGGGTTGACCTGTGATCAGATCACTTGTCGTAATTGATGCCTCTACCGTATTTTGCAAATCAACTACATCTACATCGAAATTAATCTGCGCTTCACAACCAAAGTCGTTGGTACCAGTGAGGATAAAAGTTGTATTTATGGTAGGTGAAACAAGCACAGAAGATTCTGTAATAAAATCATCAATTTGATCTAATGGAGACCAAGTATACGTCGATGGTAACTCCACACTATTTACAATAGCAGTGAGTTCCGTTTGACTATCGATGCATAGTATTTGTGATTCTATTTCTGGTTCTAGTAACAGCTCCCTACTTGTACTCGTGAAGCTAACCACTTCACTACCACAACCAAATTGATTGCTCACCATTGCAAAATAAGTTGTCCCAGTACCAGGCATCGTGATCAAGGTAGGGTCAGTAGAGATAACTGTATTCATCGCTGCATCATCATACCACTCTACGGTTTCGCCTGGACCAAGATCTACACTTAACTCCCCTGCTTCGGTACAGATATCTTCTTGACCGTCTGCATTGATAACAGGGTTCGGTGTATCGAATACATTCACCATCACGCTTCGTTCAATACGACAAGTGTCCAAAGAAATATTGGAAATAGTGACCATAAACTCAGTAGATACATCCGCATTTATAAACTGTGGATTGGCACTAGTAGGGTCATCTAAATTATCAGCTGGAGACCATAGGTAAGTGTATTGATCATCCCCTCCTTCGTTGATAAAAATACTTTCTCCCATGCATACATTTAATGTTTCATTGAAGTTGGTTTCATCGATAAGGATTACATCTATAGGCAATGCTTGCGGGCTAAGTACTTCTACATCGCAACCATCTAAAGTAGTCACAATTAATGTTGTGGAAAGCATGGTGGATGCGTCTAAAGTAATAATTGGATTTTGCTCATCACTGGTCAACCCATTTCCAAAGTCCCACGACCATGCTACAATATCTGTATCATCTGCCGTCGTCAAATCCGTAAACTGAACATCGACCGTCGCTCCACAATTTAAATAACTTGCCTCGAAGTCGACATCCACATCAAATATAGGAACAGTGACTTCTACTTCTTGTGATACTTCGCAGTTGCCGTTTGTTGGATTAGAAATAGTCACTGTATAAACCGTTGTCACGTCAGGGTTAGCGATCGGATTCGGTACATTAGGGTCACTCAATCCGTCAGTTGGGGACCAGCTATAAGTCAAAGTCATATCTGCATTGGCATTCAGCATCGTAGGTTCTCGATCACAAATAGTAACTTGATTATCTTCTATCACAAAGTCAATTACATTGATAAACTCTTCGAGGTTTGCGATAGCTGAGCAGCCATCCTCTGTAATGATACGCAGCAGGATGATTATACTTTGCTCTTCATCAATAGTGATTAGTGGGTTTTCTTCTTGCGACTCTATCACTTCTGAACCAACTAATATCGACCAGTTATATTCAGAAATATTTGTATCCACATAGCTGGAAGTATTGTTTAGTTGGACCTCAATTGGGTCTCTGTCATCACAAGATAAAATATCATAATTGAAACTTGCCTGCGGAGCTTCTGATGGTACCACAAGTGTAAACTCTTCCACAGCAACACAACCAGAAACATCATCGGTAATGGTCACAGAGAAAGTAGTCGACGCTGTGAGTGTTGCTATTGGATTTGAGCCCGTCGATGTGTTTAATTCATCAGCTGGCGACCATGTATAGGTATATTGATCTGATCCTCCAGGATTCAATTCAAAAGGGATTTCGTAGCACACAAATGTATCATCCATAGGAAGATTGACATCAAGTACATCAACTATAACAGATTGCGTATTCTGCGCTACGCAGCCGTCCTCAGTAGTCACAGTCAATGTCACCTCTAGATTTTCATCTTCATCTAAAGTAATAATTGGATTTTGATCTGTAAGCACATTATTGCGATCTGAGAAGCTCCATTCCCAAGCAATAATCTCAGCTTCTGAATAGACAGATTCATCCGTAAATTGAATGTCAGCTGATCCAACACAAGCATCAAAAACCCAGCTAAAGTCCGCCTCTAATTGTTGTGACGGAACCCTTACTATTACTTCTCTTTCAACAACGCATCCTGATTCTGGGTCCGTAACCACTACGGTAAAAGTAGAGGTCGTCGAAGGCGAAGAAATTGGGTTCACAGCATTGGCATCATCAACACCAGCCGCTGGCGACCATATATATTCGTAGTCATCATTTCCGTTCGGATTTAGGGCAACAGGGTCTCCATTACATGCTAAGAGCTCTTGATCTATAAAGCTGACATCAAGGACATTGGCTCCTGTCAAATCGAGTACTCCATCATAGTTCGTTTCGCATCCAAGACTAGAGATAAGCATTACATCAAAATTGTAAATACCACCTTGATCAAAGATCAAGGTAATATTTTGACCAGCGGCGGTTTGACCATCGCTGAATTCCCAGTCAACACTCGCGGTTGTACCCGCGATAGGTACGCTCAAGTCCATAAGGTTAACTTCAATATTGTCACCACAGCTAGTCACTTGACTTGAAAAGTCGGTTGCAAAAATAGTAGTTGGTACTTCTACTTCTAATTGTATTGAATCCAAACCATCACAGTTGACAAAATCTTGAGGCCGCAAAGTAACTATGTATGTACCTGGGCCAGGGAAAGTGTATCCCACTGAGCTCTCACCTGCAATAATCACGGTACCATCGGCAAACTCATACTGATAGTTTGTGATATTTATATGATCCGTATTGAAAGTAACCATATTAGGATCGCAGTTGGTTCTATCAACGTCGATATCTACATCTGTGATCGCTTGATCAGAGATCACATTTACATAAAAAGTATCGACTCGCTCACAACCAAATTGATTGCTAATAAACGCGAAGTAGGTATTCTGTCCGATACTGGAAGGCAATAATTCTGCCTGTAAAGTTCCTTGACCAGAAAGTATTAAAGTACTTGGCTCCCAATTAATACTGACATTATCTGCTGGATCGAGATTAGTCGCTGAAGCGTTAATAGCTTGTCCGAGACATGCTTGATCATCCATAGTGGCATCTACATTTAAAGAACCTGCGGCGATGCTGACTTCATCCGTAAAAGTACATCCTCTTTCATCTTGAGTTCTTAAATAGAAGGTTTGATTTCCGCTTTCAGAAAACGTAAAACTTGAGTCCGTGCTAATAATAGCGCTAAAGTCAGCGTCTTGTGACCATTCGTAAGATACAATTTCACTGGTAGCAGCAGAAACAGTATAGCTATCCGTGCAAATCAGTTCACCTTCTTCAAACTGAATGATTGCATTATTCTCCTGTACATCTACCAGGATGCTAAAAGAACCTGAGCAGTCTAAGTCCGGATCATCTATACTGACTGTATACAAGGTAGTCACGTTAGGATTGGCAATAGGATTGGCAGAATTAGCATCATCCAAGCTCGTAGTTGGTGTCCAAGAGTAACTTACATTAGGCCCTAAAAAGGGGTTGTTGTTCAAGGAAACCGAAGCTCCTGGACAAATTGAGAAAGTATCAATAACCCCACTATTTATAACATTGGCTAGAAAGTCAAATTCTTGAATTTCACTACAACCATCGAATGCTGACGCGGTAAGACTTAGAGTATACTCTTGTGTTTTCTCTAAAATGAAGGTTGGATTAAATTCATCTGAAGTTTGACCATCAGACAATTCCCAAAGGATGGTTTCTATACCTAAAAAAGTATCTACCGACATATTATTGACTGTTAACAAAACAGAGTCTACACATTCTAAAACTAGTAGATCAAAGTCTACATCTAGCGTTGAATTCTTGAAGAGAATATCTTGTACGAGGGTATCAGCACATTCACTATTTGCCTCAGCAATTAGTGTAATGGTAAATACACCTGTATCAGGAAATACATAATTAGGGTTCTCTAATATTGAGTTGAGTCCTGGATTATTGATATCACCAAAATACCATTCAAAATTATCAGAATTGGATGAGGTATTAATGAAATTCAGGTCTTGATTTTCGCATTGAATGGTATCGTTTGCGATAGAAGCTGCGACAATACCACACTCTCCTACGTTGTATTGAAAGTCTCTTCGCGAAGTACTAATTAGCATACCATCTTTATATTCTTCTATACAAACACCTACAACATACTGCCCTAATGTTGGAGGAACACCAGTCAGAAACCCAGTATAAGGATCAATACTAAGAGGATCTGTACCACCTAAGACATTATCTAATCCGAAAGGGTTAGCATAAACAACCGTATCATATGGCGGTGGTGGCGGTGGCTGTGGTTGATTGTTGACAATATCTCCACCTGCAAATGGGGTGCAAAGTCTATATACCAGACTATCTCCTTCTGGATCTACAGCAGAGTGATCAAAATTGATAGGCTCATTTACACAAATGTACAAGGGCGGAAACTCTTTAAATTTTGGCCCTGAATTACATTCTTGTAAAGAAGTTCCTGAAACGAATGCTGTAAAAGTGGCTCCCGTATTGAGGGGGTCTACAATATTGTTTATCGTACCGTTTCTACAACATCGTTGATATACTATAGTATATCCACCAGGTGTATAAGGCAAGTTCACCTCTCCTCGATACGAGGCCGTATGAACACAAACTGTATTGGGAACAAATAGACACGAATCAGAAACGAATGGTGCCAAGGTATCATTGTTAAGAAATGGAAGCTTCAATTCATCCAATAATATACCGTTTGAATCAAAAATACCTATTGAAGCTGGGTTATCAAAAAAGGCATTATCTGCCCCAAAAAAGCAATCTCTATAGACCGTTAGCTCTACCTCATACTGCTCTCCGCCTAGGCAAGAATAATTTATTTCTCCACCTATGATATGGGTTGCATGTACTACAGATGGCAAAATACAGAATGCAAGCACACCAGCAAATAGCCATTTCGCACCTAGTCTTATTATATCTCTATAAACAGTATACATTAATTCCTTTTTTTTTTAATCAGTTTTAGTATGGCGTCACGTTGGACGACTTTATCTCTAGTATTTCAACTCTTCTCTCCTCTGAGGCCTCTACGCTATAAATAGAGCCTAATCGATCTGATAGGGCATCACTCACACTTGATGGTGCTTGCGACTCACCCAATGGTCTTTCGGTAAATTTTAATTGACCGGAATTGATATAAGACATCAATATCCCACCTCTCCAATGGTAGAAATGGTTCTCTATACTTCTAACTCTTCTAGATGTAAGAGCATCATTGTACTCTGATGCGAATCTTGGACTTGCATAACCACGTAGCATAATTTCAGCTTGTGATCCTTGTTGTAAAAATTTATATAAGTGCTCTGTGAATCCATCTAAAAATTCGTCTCCCGCGGTTACTTTCGTCGCAAAGAAATTTTCTATCTTGTAACCCGCATCCAAACTTTTCTCACCGCTGAGACCTTGTGTATTTTCTGAGATAAAAAGATCCTTTCGTTGGATATATTTCATATAGGTTTGGTGATAATTTTGCTTGGTCTCAGTAGATGTCGTTCTTTGATCTGGCGAATCATTATCAAAAAACAGAGGCATTGGTAAATAGCCATCTAGGGTTAGTTTTGTCTTCTCAGCTTCGGTCATTTTTCTGAGTACAATATCAATATCTAACTCTTCTCCATTTAGCAGTTGATCATGGCTTAAAGTAATCTCTTCTGGATAGTATCCATCTTTATCGACCATGATAAGGTAATCGTGATTCTTTGCGATTACTTCTTTGATTCCATTTTCATCGTTAACTCTTTTCCGCTCAAGATTTATATTATCATCCTTTTCGTCTGTTTTTGTTATAGTATATTCATAATCGTTCAGATTAGAGTCATCTTCGTCTACTACATGTGCCTTTAAGGTCAATTTTCCAGAAGCCAAATAAATAATGAGCTCTTCATCAGAATCTTTATTCAACTTATAGCTAGCTATTTCATAACCTGGCTTTTCTGCTTTCAAGTCATAGTCTAAATCAGATCTTATATCCAACTGATATTCAGAGCGCTTTGCATCATATATCACCTCTTCTTCTATTACTGGCAGTGCGCTTAAGTAAAGCTCAGCCCCATTGATTGGTAACTTAGTTTCTTGATCAATAATCTTGGCTATGATGGTGCTAGTCGTCACATTCAAATCTGCCTTATAGATATCATAGCAGCAAGCTTCTAATTCAGCGTCTATATACTGACTACCTATTCGATTGGAAGCAAAATAACCTTGCTCACCATCATCATTTAATGAGAAATATAAATCATCGAAGCTGCTGTTTAATCCCGATCCAAGGTTCTCAGGTTCTGACCAACTTCCATTTAAGCTAGACGCATATATATCAAATCCACCAAAGGTCTTTCTTCCATTCGTGCTGAAGTACAATTTGTTATTTACTCGACTATAGAAGGGGCTTACGTCGTCTCCGATTGTATTTATTTCAGTGAGAACATATGGTCCTTCGTATGCACCGTTTTTGATGGGTGCGTAATAAATATCGAGGCCTCCTACTCCATTGCTGCGATCACTCACAAAGTATAGCACTTCGTTTTTAGTAACAGGGTCAATTCCTATATTAGGTTGAGTGGTGTGTGTATTTGGAGCATTGATATTAGTAGGTAATTCAGAAATAGTACCTACACTATTCATATGAAAAATTTTACATTTTACTGCATCGAACTCATAGTGACATTTTGTGAAATAAATACTTGTTCGAGAAAGATTAGAAACATAATGTCCTATATGCGCATCGTCACTATTTAATAAAGAAGATGAACGATCTGATTCTCCATCTACTAAGGTATATATTTTGCTTTCTGGCTTTACGACATCATTACTTGCAAAATAGTTATTGGAAGAATAAAATAAAGTATCATCAACATACACAGGGCTCATTTCCGAAAATTCAGTATTTACTACATCCCCTAATTTTTCTACGTCAATGAGACTTTCTGTATCGTTGGCTAAGACCCATTTTATATTCTCTAAACTTTTTTGAGCAGCCGCCTTTTGCTCCTCCGTTCCATTATTAGATTCTAAAAACTGGTTAAGATAATTTTCAGCTACTTCATATTCTCCAAGTGAAAAGCTAATATCAGCCAGTTGATATTGTGCTTCAATTTTGATGGATTCATCATCGCCATTAAGCAGTTTTATATATGCGTTCTTTGCCTTTGCAAAAGCGTGGTAAGACTTAGCAGATTGAGCATACTTTCTGAGAACTTCGGTATCCACCTCATCGTCTAAATCTATTGCATCACCATAGTAGGACATAGCGGTTCGGTAATCCTTTGATGAGTATGCCTTATCTGCTGCATTGATATATGCCTGATACACTTGCCCATATGACTGGCTCGCAAAAAAGAGGATTATAATTATGTTGGTTATTTTATACACTATTTTGATTTAGAATATTTTACAATCTTTAGGCTTAGGATCAGGTTCACGTGCTGTTCTGTAGATCAAAGCTACCTCGAAGCCTCCTCTGTTTTGGGTAGCCACATTAAAATCTGATACATTTATATCATAGCTTAATCCAACCGTCATAGACCTATGATTCAATTCTAAAGTAGGTGACCAAGCATCTCCAAACTCAAAGAATCTATAATTGATTCCTAATTCGATTGATGTTTCCTTAGACAAATCGGGGTCGATAAATAATCGACCTGCTAGACCAATTAAAAACTCCTTTTCTGCTCTTTTTCTTTGTGCTAAGGTTCTCGCTCGGAGATCCAGTTTTCTTGTGAGCTCGATAGCTCCGTTAACAAATACATTTATTCTAGTATCTAAATTTTCAGAATTGTTATTGTAGAAGTTAACCTTAGGACTATTGAAGTGCATTGCTGCAATCCCTACATTGAAAAAGCTTCTTGATTTTTTTACATCGTGCCTCCAGTTCAATCCAATATTCATGTCTGCATATGCGATATTTTCGTTGACGTTCAGGTCCCCTTCTCCACTGCTCAAATCAGGTGTAAATATTTCGCCATCAAATTGAGAGTTGAACCTAAGGTCGGTATAATCAAAACCCAAAAAAGTAACTCCTATACTTAGCCCTAATGAAAGTCTATCTTTTGCTGTGATAGTTTTTGAAAGAGAAGCAAGACCAGCTAATTGTGTATTATATAAATTAGAATCACCAGCAGAGTCATAATGAAAGTGACCACCTAAGGATAGCTCCCCAAATTTCAAGATGTTAGTTCTTAATCTAGTATCATATGTACCCGCGAATGTCAAGTAATTGACGGGCACCTTTTTCCATTGATTCCTGAAGTTTGCAGTATACCGAGTATCCCCCGTGAAGGCACCTGTCAGTGCTGGGTTTATATTAACTGGGGCGTTATAAAATTGCGAAAAATGCACATCTTGGGCAGTACCCAAATTGTAGCAAGCAAAGAATATGACAATACAAGACAGTAACTTTCTGTTCATAGAATGGTTCGTTTATAGTAATATTAGTGCGCACTGGTGTCAGTGAACAAAACTGCTATAAATCCTGCCTTGTTATTTAATTTTATTTACACTTGAATATGCAAATGGCATTACTGTTGTAATCAGGTTTGAGATGGGTACTACACATTAGGTAGTCGAACAAAGGTATGCCTATTCCACCTCTAAATCAATAGCTTAGAACATATGAATGAAAGTAATATTGGTGTATTCATGTCTGTCTTATAATTGGATTTATAAGTGATCTCTTTACTTTTGACTAGATGGCACAAATATATTGCAAGCTATTTTTATGTGTTAAATTTTAGATATGTTAAACCAAATTAAAAGCAATCGTGCGGACTCTCTTCCTGATATTTCCATGATCATCCTCATCTTTAATTATCATTTTTTTTGCTTTCTCCTCTTCAAAAACTGCCTGTAAATCCTTCACTTCTCCGACTGGAATATTATTCATTTCTGCTTGGCCAATAAACGCTTTAATTCTCCATTGGGATAGTTTTTTTTGCAAGATATCATTGAGCAATTTTCTATTTATCACTCTGTCCGAATTCGATATAAATCGCTCATCATTCACTAATTTCTGACAATCTAAAGTCATACATAAATTTTCAAACTGCTTGTCCGTTCCGATCGCCAAAACAATTTCTTTTTCATCTTTAGTTCGAAATACTTCCCCATATGGTGCAATGTTTGGATGCAGTGTTCCCATCTTCTTCGGGACTACTTCATTCATAAGCCAATTGGTCGCTTGATTGGCCAAAGATGCGACAGCGGATTCATATAAAGTAGTAGTAACTTTGCTCCCTTTCTTAGTTTTGTGTCTTTTTAGTAATGCGATCAGTATGGCTTCCTTCAATTGATGGGCTGCGAGGATATCGATTAAAGCTACTGGCATCTTAACAGGCACTCCGTCTTCAGTGCCAGACATGGACATAAACCCTGTTTCAGCTTGCAGCGCTACATCAAAAGCAACCTTTTCCTGATCTGGATATCCGCTGAGTTGAGCATAGATGATGTCTTCTTTGATAGCACATACACTTTCGTAATCTAATTCCAATCGCTTGGCCGATTTTTCCTTAAAATTAGAAATTACAATATCTGCTTTCTTGAGGTGGGCGATCAATTCCGATCTGCCTTCTTTTGATGAGAGGTTATTCATTATGACTTCTTTGCCATAGTTCACGGAGCAATAATAGGCGGAGTAGTCCAAGCCTGGTTCTTCATTTGCTAGTTTCCATTGTCGCGTGATATCTCCTCCCGTGCCGACATTCTCAAATTTGACAACCTTGGCTCCCAACTCTGCGAAAAACATTCCTACCGCAGGTCCTGCCAATACACTAGCCAATTCTACTACTACTAAGTCTTTAAAAAATTCTTCCATAGTTGCCCAAGATAATCAATCGCTTGGACTAGATTTTATTTCTTAGTATTTGGGGCCATCCCGATCCCGATGAAAAATCGGAACGAGACCGTGTCATACGCTGTATCCATCCCGATAAAAATCGGTATCGATGTCGCTCCTACCACTTGTCCTGCGACCGCTGGTCGACTCGCTTTGTCACCAGCGGTGAGTCGCACCAAATACTAAAATTTTAGACACCAAATATTAAATCAATTACCTTACCTTTATTGACCAAAACGAATAGCTATGAAATTTGGCAAATTGTCAAACGTAGAAGATGTAGATTTTAGCATTCCAGATTTACGTTTTGTGAATGCTAATACCAAACCATCACCTGAGACAAATATTTATTTAGGCACAACTGGATGGAGTAATAAAGAATGGAATGGTAGCTATTACCCTAAAGGAACCAAGTCTTCTACTTACCTATCGGAATATGGAAATCTATTCAATACTATAGAACTAAATTCAACCCACTATCATATACCCTCAGAAGAAAGAGTATACAATTGGAAAGGTAAAGTGCAAGAGGGATTTACCTTTTGCCCAAAGGTACCGCAAGACATTTCACATAGAAGCAATCTAGCCAGCGAAACTAGTCAGACTAATACCTTCTTTAGAGCCATACAAAGATTTGATAATACTCTTGGCACTTCTTTTATGCAAGTTCCGGAATTCTTTGCTCCTCAAAGTGCAGACCAGTTGCTCCATTTTCTAAATAGAAAACCTAAAGGCATCAAGCTAGCTATAGAATTACGTCATGAAGATTGGTTCAAAGATGAGGCTAGGCAATTGAAAATTTTTGCAAATCAATTGGCTAAGCTAGATACTGCTTTGGTGATCACAGATGTAGCCGGTAGAAGGGACGTCTGCCACTGTATTTTACCCAATCAGACCTTAATGGTCAGATTAGTGGGCAATAGCCTTCATAAGACGGATTATCAAAGGATGGATCAGTGGATAAATCAAATCCGAATGCATCAAGCTCAGTTAAAAGATATTTATATTTTCTTTCATCAGCCTACAATGGATCAAATCCCCCTAATGGTGAATTATTTCATAGCAGAATTGGAGAAAATAGGCCTAAAAAGTCCAATTCCGCAGTTGAAAGCAAAATTTATAGCTGATGTGCAGCTCAAGCTATTTTAACCGCTACATAATTTACCAAGTCTAAACTTTACAAATCACATAATTCTTGCTTACTTTGACACTTTAGTAAGCAATTCAGTTATATAGCACAATGAAGGAAGATACAATTCCCTATTTACATAGAGATATCAGTTGGTTATCATTTAATTACAGGGTTTTACAAGAGGCAAAGGATCCTGGTGTTCCACTCTTTGAGCAGATCAAGTTCTTGGCGATATATTCATCTAACTCTAATGAATTTTTTAGAGTTCGAGTTGCCAATCATCGTAACCTACTTAGGCTAAGCAAAAAGACAAAAAAGAAACTCGAGTTTGAGCCTAAGGAACTAATGAATGCAATACTGGATATCGTAAACCAACAGCAAGAAGAATTTAGTAATATCTTCGAAAATCAGATAATTCCTGAACTCCGAAAATACAACATTTACTTACTTCGTAGGACTGACCTTAATGCCTCCCAAGTAGATTTCGTAGAGAATTATTTTAAAGATAAATTGCTTCCTTTTGTTCAGCCTGTACTGTTGCGTAAACAAAAAATAAGACCCTTTTTAAACAACGGTGCATTGTATTTGGCAGTTTGGCTAAAAGATAATTCAAAAAATAGGTCCAAAAATGAGTACGCGGTTGTGAAGATCCCTTCCGATCATCTATCTCGTTTTGTCAAATTACCATCTCCAGAGGGTAGGCAATATATTATCATGCTTGATGATATTGTTAGACATAGTCTGAAGTGGCTTTTTCCAGGTTTTGACATAGAGGATTCATATAGCATTAAGCTGACCAGAGATGCAGAGTTATATATTGATGATGAATTCTCTGGTGATCTTATTACTAAGATTAAGAATAGTCTGAATAAGCGAAATGTAGGACCACCCTCTAGATTTGTATACGATAGAGAAATGCCTGATAGCTTGCTCAATGTAATGGTAAAGAATTTTCACTTAGGTAATTTTGATATGATACCTGAAGGACGCTATCATAACAATTTTGACTTTTTTAGCTTTCCTGATTTTGGTTTTGACTTTCTAAAGAATTCCCCACTACCACCACTCCCCTATAGTCCACTAGAAGAAACAGAAGATATTTTTGCGGAAATCAGCAAACAGGATCACATGATCCATTTACCATACCATTCGTATGAGTCTGTAATTAAATTATTTGATACGGCGTCAAAGGATCCGAAAGTTACACACATAAAAATTATCCTTTATCGTGTAGGTAGTAAGTCAAAGGTCATGGAGGCCCTGATGAATGCTGTAAAAGCTGGTAAAATAGTTAGTGCTTTTATCGAAGTAAAAGCAAGATTTGATGAAGAAGAAAACTTGAAGTGGGGTGAAAAATTAGAGCATGCTGGAATTAAAGTATTTTACAGCTTTCCTGGTCTTAAGGTACACTCCAAACTTGCTATCATCAGGAGATTAGAGAAGCAAAAGCCAAAGACCTATGCATATTTAAGTACTGGAAACTTTAATGAGGGAACCGCAAAAATATATAGTGATGTTGGCTTATTCACGGCAGACCCTAGGTTAACCTCAGAGGCTACAAAAGTATTCTCAGTACTAGAATTAAAAAAGAGTCAAAAGCATGAATTCAAACATTTGTTAGTTGGACAATTTAACCTTAGAGAAAAACTGATTGAGTTTATAGATAGAGAAATCAATAATGCCAAAAGGGACAAAGAAGCAGCTATCACACTAAAGATGAATAGTTTGCAAGATCAAGAAATGATTGAGAAGCTCTATGAAGCTGACCAAGCTGGGGTAAAAATCAATATGATCATCAGAGGCATCTGCTCATTTGTTCCTGACATCAAAGGCTTTAGTGATAAGACCAAGATTATAAGCATTGTAGATCGTTTTTTAGAACATGCTAGGATATTCATCTTCCATAATAATGGAAAGCAAGATATATACTGCTCCTCTGCTGATTGGATGGTGAGAAATTTAAGCTATAGAATAGAAACAACCTTCCCGATATATAATTTAGATATAAGAAAGCAGATTCTTGATTACATTTTGATTCAATTGCAAGACAATGTCAAGGCCCGAATCATTGATTCCGAAGGTCATAACAGATATAAAACTACCTCAAATGAAATGGCGATTCGATCACAGGAAGAAATGTATTATTACCTCAAGAGAAGATTAGGAGAAGGATAGAAATGAGACTTAATTTCACGGTTCTAATTTATATAACTACCTGTAATTCAATATGTCACAGTTTAATTTTCGTTAAGTTTCGAGAGTGGATTTTGGGTATTAAAAAAAAGCTAAATAGAAAAAAATATATAAGCTTTTTCTTGATTTATTGTTTAGCTTTATTCTATATTTGCACTCCGAGGAAATGACCTCGGTTTCTTACAATGCGAAAGTAGCTCAGCTGGTAGAGCACGACCTTGCCAAGGTCGGGGTCGCGGGTTCGAATCCCGTCTTTCGCTCCATTTTAGGATAAAATTTCTAATGAAAAGGGTTAGGATAATATTCAGACCCTTTTTTTTATGCTTTATTCTTGCCCTGGTGGTGGAATTGGTAGACACGCAGGACTTAAAATCCTGTGACCTTTGGGTCGTGCGGGTTCAAGTCCCGCCCGGGGCACAAAAAAAAGCTCGACGACAGTCGAGCTTTTTTTATTTGTATCATATCCTGTTAGGAAACATTAATCTACTCTATTAATCCAAACATACCTTCAGCTTTTTGCTTACTCTTGAATATTTGTAGAGGACCATTATTATTCATGACTACAATTAATGAATTCCCCTTTGAATCTTTTACCAGCTTAATGTCCTTTGCATTTTTATTCGCAAAAATTCCACTTTCTAAAACACTCAATGGATTAAATGCTCCTGTCCCGTCACCGATTAATACTAGGCCAGTACCACCATCATATCTTGCCGTTTCCACTTCTGTATCAAAGTTGTTACCCGCGACAATAAGATCCACATTTCCATCCTCGTTAAGGTCAGTGGTTACTATTCCATTGATAGGTGCTATCTGAGCATGATTGGGCAATTTTTTTGCAACCATCTTGCCTCCATCATTTATAAACACCATTGACTCGAAGGTAGTAACTTCCAAATGTAATGCAGTATTCAACTTATCCCCTAGTATATCTTCAACTGATGCATTAGCAAAGCCATTATATGTTGGAAATTTCTTCTTGATAAAAGGCATCTGCTCTGTAGAACATTGTTTCCCCCGTGTAGGTACTTGCTTTCCTTTATAATCTTTACTAAGTACGATATCACAAGATCCGTTTCCATCAAAATCATCTGCAAAGACATTAAACGGTTTTTTCTTACTTGCCTTGAATTTTGTATTTGGACTATTGTTACCACATATCAAATCCATATCTCCATCGTTATCGACATCCGATGCCGCCACACTGTACCACCATCCCTTTTCATCTTCAAGACCTAAATCTTTAGAGATATTCGTAAAATCAGCGTTATCATTTTTGAATACCATGACATTCATCCACTCTCCTACTAAAACCAGATCGCTTGTCCCATCACCAGTCATATCGGCCCAAATAGCCTCCGTGACTAGGCCTGGCTTTAGGAGATCTGGATTCACTTCTTCCGTAATATCAATAAACTTGCCCCCTTCATTTTTTAGTAAATAGGATCGATCTGGATAAGGATACTTCCCAGGAAGACCTCTTCCTCCTACAAATAAATCCAAATCTCCATCTTGATCAAAATCATAGGAAGTAGCAGTCGAAGATACAGTTGGCATCTTTGGTAAAGCATTGGTACGCTTGAAGTTTCCTTTACCATCATTTTCATAAAGTCTATCTTGCAAATTATACGAGCTTAAAGAAAAATCTCCACCGCCACCACTGCAAACATATAAATCCTGATCTCCGTCACCATCAAAATCAAAAAAATGCGAATTAAGATCTTCATGAGCCTTGTCTCTAGTGAACGCATTCGCAGAACTTAATTTAAAAGTCCCACTATTTGACTGTATATATAGAGCACCTGCTTGATCTTTTGCATTCCCTAAGAACATATCTTCAAGACCGTCCCCATTAACGTCAGCAACTGATATTTTGGAACCTAAAGTCGATTGTTTGTGCGGCAATAAAATTTCCTTTACAAAATCATCATAGTTATCTTCTTTATGTTTAAAATCAAGGCTTGTACTAATATCAGCAAACATCGGATCTGACTTAGCTAAAACATCTTGCCTTTGCCCAGTATTACTCATTGCAGGGTTTAATTTTAAATTCTGATTTACTTTTACATCAGTCAAATAGTTAACCTGCCCATTAGGCCACGTGACTTGTAAATAGTCGATCTTATTTATATCACCTAAACCAAAATTTAATTTCCCAATTTCTACAGAGGATAAGAAACCTCTTGTCGCAGTATATTCAGCCGCCTGAAATTGATCATCATATTTTATTACCACTTTCGTATTTTCAATATACCTCAATTTATGATCGGGAACTAGACTTATACTTAGATAATTATTATCTGAGTTATTTCTATAGATCGAAGAAAAGTCTTCTAGGTTGTTTACGACCAAATCTAAATCCCCGTCATTATCAAGATCCCCATATGAGGCTCCATTTGAAAAAGTAGGTTGACCCAACCCCCAATCATTAGAAACGTTCGTAAAAGTCAAGTCACGATTATTTCTAAGCATCACATTCTTTAGTTTTATGGATGGTAGTTTATTGTAGAGATCTTTTCTAAATTCTTTTGGAACAGAATTATTAGGAGAATTCTTTCTATATTCAGCCAGTCTAATTCTAGAGTCATTATCTCTTGCATACCTTTTAAACCCGTTTGTCACAAAATAATCTCTATAGCCATCATTATCAAAATCTGCAAATAGTAGGGCCCAGCTCCAATCTGTTTTTGTCATACCTGCTAGATTGGCAATATTACTATATGTTCCGTTTCCGTTATTCAATTGCATGCTATTAAACATATATTGATGTTGGTACTTTAGATTCTCTACATAAGTCTTAAATGCAGGAATATCCATAGATTGCATCAAGGTCTTATCTCGAACATGATCATCTGCAGCCATATCCACTACTCCAATATCTGAGAATCCATCATTATTGATATCTGCAACATCTACCCCCATTGCATAAAATGAAATTTGATTTGTAGCTTCTTTTATTTTTTCTGTAAATGTCCCGTCTCCATTATTGAGGTACATGAAATCAGGTACAGAATAATCATTGGACACATAAACGTCAGGGAGTCCGTCTTCATTTAAATCATTTATAATCACGCCTAATCCGAATCCATATTTTAGCATCCCTGCTTTCTCAGTTACGTCAACATATTTGCCATTTTTATTTTCATATAACTTACAGGAAGCCGCTTCTAAATTTTTTTTGTCTTCATCTAAATGCCTGAATACCGCTCCCAACTGTACCCTTACGTATATTGAGGTATTCAAAATAAAGCAATCCAAATCTCCGTCTTGGTCATAATCAAAAAAACTAGCCTGATAAGAAATATCTCTATTGTCTAGACCATACTCGCTGGCTCTTTCTGTAAAAGTAAAATCTCCATCATTTACATAGAGGAGATTTGCAGCCGCAGTTTCATGTCTTAGTACACTACTAGATTGACATACATAAATATCATTAAATCCATCGTTATTGATATCTACAATGGTTACTCCAGTGCTCCATCCCTTTTTGTCATTTACGTTTGCAGCAGCTGTTTTATCCTCAAATTTAAAATCGCCTAGATTCTTATAGATTTTATTTTGCACTTCATTACCCACAAAGAATAAGTCTGAGAGACCATCATTGTCAAAGTCAGCAATTGCAGTGCCTCCACCGTGGAAATAATTTGGAAAATCCATAACATTACGTAGCGGATCTAAAGGATCATCAATGAGTTGATTCTTAAATTTGACATTTGACTCTACACTCGTTATTTCCGTGAATATTTGATTCGAGCCATTTAAGTTGGATACTGAAGATACATTCTTGGAGTTTCCTGAATCACATGAGATGCATAAAATAAAACCGAAGATCGTTCCAAGTAAGGAATATCGCATAGGCGTTTGACTACGATTGTTGAATGACATTTATATATTTTTGTGCTTATTAAAATACCAAATTATGTGTCAAGCGAATCTCGCTAGTATGTTATATCAAACTTATTTTGCTAACTTTTGAAAGTCAAAAATAAATCTATTTAGAATTATCTATTGACTGATAAGTTCGCAGATACAATACAAATTAACCTTAACTTATTTATTATCTGAGGATTCATAGCTTTAAATTGATCAATTCAATCAATTTCTTTGGGGCTTACATCTGTAGTTCTCTAGGCAGCTAATTAATTTACCAAATAGGGACTGATAAATTTTATTGGTTCTTTCTAATTTTCTGCAGTAGATTGATAATAAGTTTGATAAATATAACATACTTAACAATATAATGCAATACCTCATTAAGCCTATTTTCTATTTATATCTTCAAGCAGCGTTTTAAAAGAATCGTCATTGATATTAAACTTATTGTTTATATAAAAAGAATTGAATAGTAAGACCTTGTAATTAAATAGCTTTACGAGAATGCCATAAATTACAACTTTCATGAATTTATCATAGCGCTAAATAATTTGTCACTCCTATATCTTAGTAGAATTTTTCTATTCAACTAAGCCTATCATTTCTCTAGTCCCAGTATTTCTTTTGAAAATTTGAAGTGGGCCATTATTATTCATGACTACAATTAATGAATTGCCACTGGCATCTTTTATCAGCTTAATGTCCTTTGCATTTTTATTTGCGAAAATTCCACTTTCTAAAACGCTCAAAGGATTTAATGCTCCTGTCCCGTCACCGATTAATACTAAGCCAGTACCACCATCATATCTTGCCGTTTCCACTTCTGTATCAAAGTTGTTACCCGCAACGATCAAATCCACATTACCATCCTCATTGACATCCGTAGTAACGATGCCATTGATCGGTGCTATCTGAGCAAGATTAGGTAGATTCTTTGCAATCATCTTACCACCCTCATTAATAAATACCATAGAATGAAAATCAGTAACCTCAAGGTGCAAAGCAGAGTTCAACTTATCCCCTAATATATCTTCAACTGATGCATTAGCAAAACCATTGTAAGTTGGAAATTTCTCTTCTATGAATGGCATCTGCTCAGTAGAACATTGCTTCCCTCTTGTAGGCACAAGCTTCCCTTTATACTCTTTACTAAGGACTATATCACAGGATCCATTTCCATCAAAATCATCTGCAAATACATTAAATGGTTTCTTCTTACTTGCCTTAAATTTAGTGTTTGGACTGTTATTGCCACAGATCAAATCCATGTCCCCATCATTGTCTATATCGGTGGAAGCGACACTATACCACCAACCTTTCATTTCATCTAGCCCCAAAGTTTTAGAAATATCAGTAAAACTATCTTTGTCATTTTTGAAAACCGTAGGATTCATCCACTCTCCTACTAAAACCAAATCGCTTGTCCCATCACCAGTCATATCGGCCCAAATAGCCTCTGTGACTAGGCCTGGCTTTAGGAGATCTGGATTCACTTCTTCCGTAATATCGATAAACTTGCCTCCTTCATTTTTTAGTAAATAGGATCGATCTGGATAAGGATACTTACCTGGAATACCTCTACCTCCTACAAATAAATCTAAATCTCCATCTTGATCAAAATCATAGGAAGAAGCAGTAGAAGAAACCGAAAGCATTTCTGGTAAAGTATTGGATCGTACAAAATTACCTGACCCATCATTTTCATAAAGTCTATCTTGCAATAGTTTTGATCCTGGACTTAAATCTCCACCTCCGCCACTGCAAACATATAAATCCTGATCCCCGTCACCATCAAAATCGAAGAAATGAGAATTGAGATCTTCGTATGATTTATCATTCATAAATACTTGGCTGGAACTTGGCTCAAATAAACCGCTAGTGGTTTGCTTATATAAAGCTCCACCACTGCCTTTTGAATTTCCCAAGTACATATCTTCTAGGCCGTCTCCATTTATATCAGCAATAGATATTTTTGAACCTAGAGCAGATTGCTTGTGCGGCAGTAATACTTCTTTTTCAAAATCATTGTAATTGTTTTCCTTATGTTTAAAATTAAGCTTAGCACTTTTACTGATATCCTGGTAAAGAGGCGAAGGCTTTTCCATTACGTTTTGCAGTTGACCCGTATTTTTCATTGAAGGACTCAGCCTAAGTTGCTGATTAACTCCTACATCCGTCAGATAGTTCACCTGCCCATTTGGCCAGGTAACTTGTAAGTAATCGATCTTATTTGCTCTGCCCAATCCAAAATTCAACTTATCTACTTCGACAGCAGACAGAAACCCTCTAGTCGCTGTATACTCAGCCGCTTGTATCTGATCATCATACTTTATGACAACCTTTGTATTCGCAATATTCTTTAGCTTATTATTAGGACTTAAGCTTACACTTAAAAAATTGTTATTCGAATTGTTCTTGTAGATCGACGCAAAGTCTTCCAAATTACTGACTATTAGATCAAGGTCTCCATCGTTGTCTAAATCGCCGTAGGATGATCCATTAGAAAAGGTAGGTTGACCTAATCCCCACTCATCGAATACATCTGTGAAGGTCATATCTTGATTATTTCTAAGCATAACGTTCTTTAATTTTATGCTTGGAAATTCATCATATAAATTTTTTCTGAACTCTTTAGGTACACTATTATTAGGGGAATTTTTTATATAATCAGCTAACTTAATTCTGATGTCATTATCACCCGTATATCGTTTTCTTCCATTTGTAGTAAAATAATCCTTGTATCCATCGTTATCAAAATCAGCAAAAAGTAAGGCCCAGCTCCAATCCGTTTTAGCCATCCCAGCTAAATTTGATATATTACTAAAAGACCCATTCCCATTATTAAGTTGCATGCTGTTGAACATATACTGATGTTGATATTGTAAGGTGCCTACGTAAATATTAAAGGAAGGAATGTCCATGGACTGCATCAATGTCTTACCGCGAACGTGATCCTGTGATGCCATATCCACTACTCCAATATCTAACAATCCATCATTATTAATGTCCGCGATATCGGTACCCATTGCAAAAAATGATATTTGATTGGTTTTCTCTTTTACTTTATCTGTAAATGTACCGTCGCCATTATTTATGTACATAAAATCTGGAATGTAGTAATCATTAGCTATGTAGATATCAGATAAACCATCATCATTTATATCACTAATCACCAAGCCCAATCCAAAGCCCATTTGCAATACACCAGCTTTCTCCGTAACATCAACGAATTTTCCATTTCTATTTTCGTATAATTTTGATGAGGCAGCCTGTACGTTTTTCTTATCTTCCTTCAGATGATCAAAGACAAGTTTAATATGAACATTTACGTAAATTGAAGTATTTAGAATGAAGCAATCCAAATCACCATCTTGGTCATAATCAAAAAAACTTGCCTGGTGTGAGAGATCTCTATTGTCTAAACCATACTCGTTGGCTCTTTCTGTAAAAGTAAAGTCTCCATTATTTATATAAAGTAAATTTGGCGAGGCAGTTGCATGAACAAGTTTAGTACTAGATTGACAGATATAGATATCTTGAAAACCATCATTATTGATATCTACTATAGTCACCCCATTACTCCATCCCTTCTTATCATTGATATTGGCAGTAGATGTTCTATCTTCAAATTTAAAATCACCTAAATTCTTATAAACTCTATTCATTACCTCATTTCCTACAAAAAATAAATCTGACAAACCATCATTATCAAAATCAGCAATTGCCGTTCCTCCCCCACTTAAATAATTTGGGTTATCCATCCCATTATGCTCAGGATCTAGTGGATCATCTATGAGTGTATTTTTAAAGTCTACATTAGAATCAATATTGGATATTTGAGTAAAAATTTTCTTTACTGTTTTCTTATGTGATTTTGATAGTGTTGAATTAAGATCAGAAACTGAATTTTCATTGTCACACGAGAAACACATCACAACATATATACTCAATAATAAGAGTATTAATATGCTATTGTTTTGTTTGATATTTAAAGACAATACAATCATTTATTCGTAATAATTTTAATAGTTTTCTGAGGCGTATTATGCTATACCTAAGAACAAAGTTCTACTTCACCTTATAACCTTTCGGCTGGTCAAAATATATCTCATTTCGAATAATCTTTTGACCTTTAAGCTCAATAATTTCTATACAGTTGACCTCGACCTTCTTTTTTGATAGAGGAATTACTGCTTTTGATTTTACTATACAACCATTCTTATTGGGAATCAATTCTTGCATTTCCCATGTCCAAGCATTATTTTTTTTTACCAATGGAGTCAGATAGCTTTTTAGAGACTCTTTATTTTGCAAACCTTTTGGATTTGCAGGATCAATAAATGTAGCGTTCTTCCCAAAGTATTGCAATACCTTTTTTGGGTTATTTCCTGTCCAACTCTTGAGGTAATTACTAACGTACTTTTCTAATTCTTTCTTTTTCATATTATAATTATTCTATTTTATAAAATACAGATTATCTGTTTATTATACTATTAAAACATTGCCTTTGATTCAGTTACTTGCTTTTTGAAAGCATGGCAAAGGTATACTATTCGACAATTATTTAGTCAAGAAGTGAAAAGACGCATGATCAGTATTAAAATACAAGTCACTTTTTCTTGAATATAAAAGGTATGTAAAACAGCCAAAATAAACCTAACGCAAGTAGTTGGCCCGTGATCAAATATAGTGGCCATGGTCCAAATAAATCTAAGATACTTCCTCCAGGTGGCTTATGCATGGTATATGAATAATTTGAATCTAAGATACAATTCAGTCCATGAACAAGTATGAGATATGCATTACCCCACCAAAATGCTCGCCACACATCACGCTTCTCTGGACTCCACTCCAACACAAACACTGCGTATAATATGGAAACTATAAGACCATTATGAATAAGCCAATAAAAAATAGATTCAAAATGAGGAAGACCAAAATTGAGGTCAGGAGTTATCACTGCATTGCTAGTACCAGCCATCACCCAAAAGTACAATACTCCAAACAGCCCCTTGCTCTGTCTAATAAACATAATCGGCAAGAGAAAACTAACCAATCGGCAAATAAATAATGGCAAGTCCTCTAGGTAAGTAAACTCACCCATCCTAGACTCAACGTACATTCTCAACAATACAAATATCAAAGGAATAGTTGATAGGGCGACACCTAAACTCCACTTAGATTGACTGGTAAGAAATTTATTCGCGAAATAATAAACCAAAGCTGCAAAAACAACAAATCCTACTAAAACTAGAAGGTGCTCTAAAGAAAAAGATTCAAATGCATTTTTGCTCCTATAGAAATACTCCATTTAGATATATAAATACTGAAAGCATCAAAATACAAAAAATATCAGAGCTACACCTGAGGTGGAAGATAAAGAGCTGGGTTAGTACCAGAGCGATTAATAAAATCTAAATTGTTCCTGGCGATGTCCTATATATTGAGTTGCTGTAAAGGACTAACTAACTAACTAACTAACTAACTAACTCTTAATGCGAAGCCCAAATAATACCCCCTCCTACCACGTCATCACCTTCATAGAAAACTGCTGACTGACCAGGAGCCACACCTGTGACGTTGGACATAAACTCTACCTCCACTTTATCCTCTTCTATGGCTTGAACCTTGGCGAGACTTCCAGGGCTATTATACCTGATCTGTGTCACCAACTCCCTATTTGGAATTTCAGCATACTTCATTGGATTAACTTGCGAGACAAGCATTCCATTGCGTATTAAGTCTTCTACCCGACCTAAAACAACCTCATTAGTAGCGGGTCGTATTTCAGTGACAAACATAGGTTCTCCAAATGCCACACCCAGCCCTTTTCTCTGACCAATCGTATAGAATGGGTATCCCTCATGCTTCCCGATAGGATTGCCTTTGGTATCTAGAAAACTCCCTCCAGCCACACGTTCTTCCAGGCCTTCCACTCTTCGCTTCAAAAAGCCACGGTAGTCATTATCAGGCACAAAGCAAATTTCATAGCTTTCTGCTTTCTTGCTTAGATCAGTATAACCCCAATCAGCGGCCATTTGCCTAACCTCTGATTTTTGATATGGCCCCAATGGAAATTTACTTCGTTGTAAACAATGCTGGCTGAGTCCCCATAATACATAAGATTGATCCTTGTGTCGATCTTCAGCCTTAGTTACAAATAAACGATCTTCCTGCTGACTGATTTTTGCATAATGACCAGTCGCTATAAATTCACAATCCAGCGAATCTGCTCGCTTGAGAAGCGAAGACCATTTGATGTGGGTATTGCAAAGTACACATGGATTAGGCGTGCGACCTGCTATGTATTCATCCACAAAATTATCGATTACATAGTCACCAAAATCTTCTCGGATGTCGACTATAGCATGATGAAAATCCATATCCACTGCGACCTGACGAGCGTCATTGATCGAGTCCAAACTGCAACAGCCAGTCTCTTTTTTAGAACCACCACTACTTGCATAGTCCCAAGTCTTCATTGTGATACCGACAACCTCATAGCCCTGCTCATGCAACATCATTGCCGTCACCGTACTATCAATACCACCACTCATCGCTACCAAAACTCTACCACGCTTACTCATGTATACTCATTTTATATCCGCAAAATTACTACAAAAACAGCTCTTTATCTACAATCTATGTCGGTAAAAGGTCAGACCTATCAACAACAGCGGTATCTAATGTTTTTACTAGACCTAGCTTATCACATTTTTGATTGTCATTTGGGGCCATCAAGATCTACATTGATTTCCAATAAAAATCAATGTAGATCTTGACCAGGTCATTCAGGGGTCCGTTTTACTCCCGTCCCCAAAAATCAGCCCACTCAACTACCCCATTTTTGGTGACTGACCCAGCCAAGCCACCATCAGCACATAGGGTCCCCCTTACTACCCTTTGTCCAAAAAAATACCAAAAACACAGATTGACGTTATATTAAGCAGATGTAAAGCAGATTTAACAATAACTGAATGTAAACTGGTTTAATTATTGTATATCAATGCTTTAACACATCGTATGTTACTTCAATGTTAACTTTGTGTAAATCAAGTGTTGTTTATTAGCACTAAAACATATATATTGCATTAATTAATGGACATTTATTGAAAGTCCCAGATTGTTTTGAAATTTAATAACACCTATACATATCGATTCCTATCAGCATTCTTTTTGCTGATATTCTTCTCACTTAGCTCCAACATCAAGGCAGAGGGTAAGATTGTGATTCCATTTCAATTAGTAAATGGACTCACTGTCATACAAGCTGAAATCGATGGAATTAGCGGAAGCTACCTATTAGATACAGGATCGGATGGCATTATCCTTGATGGCACAGTCGATAACAATAGCGAAAGTAAGGTCATATCTCTTGGAGGCACTTCGACTACTAATATATTGCCACTCAAAGAAATCAAAGTTGGAGATTATCGTCAAACAAACTTAGAAGCTCAAGTGATATCCTTGAAGCATATAAAAGATCATTTAGGTATAGAACTTAAAGGAATAATTGGTGGATACCTTTTTCAACCAAAAGTTGTAATTGTAGATTATAAGCAATCGATCATAACTCTAGCAGATAAATTTACCAAAACTGAGCAAAAGAAATTTGAGCATAAGGTAAATATCAATGCTATAAATCAAATACCTATTGCTAATATTAAAATTGAAGATAAGTGGTATAAATTTGCCCTGGATAGTGGGTCTTCTATTCACTTTGTAGATCCAAAGGTTTTGGATGAGCTTGAAGGCGTCTCTGATACTGATCAGGCGACTAAGATGACCTGCCTGGCAAATAATACAAATGAACAAATTCATAAACAAAGAATCGCAAGCTTCACCTTCGGTGGTGTTGATTATGCAGATCACATTTGTGTCCCTAGATCATTCGAAGGTGTAAATGCTTCTACGGGTTTACGCTTAGATGGAATTCTTAGCTTATCGAAACTAGTCCAAGAAAGTGTGGTAATTGACTATACTCGATCAAGGCTATATTTTTAGATTATAGATCCCTCGATTATTTTCAACTAGCTTTTTATTTTTAATACATCGGAATACACTGCTCTTGCTGTTACTTTTGGCCCAGCACCAGCGCCTTGAATGATGATGGGCTGATCCTGATAACTCTCTGTATAAATTTCAAATAAGGTATCGGCATTTTTTACTTGACCTAAAGGTGAATGCAATGGAATCTCCACAAGGCTTACCTGCAGTACTTTGCTTACTACATCTAATTCAGCTACATATCTCAGCACAGAATCACTTGACAACTTATCCTTACGCGCTGTGAAATGTGCATCTAACTCCATAGTTTTTGAAAGAAATTCTTCTTTACTACCAAGATTTCTGAGAGAGGCTGGAATCAAGTTCTCAATTTTGACGTCTTCAAGATTCGCATGATAGTTGATCTCTCTTGCAAGTATTACTAATTTGCGAGCAACATCAAGACCATTGAGATCTTCGCGAGGATCTGGTTCAGCATAGCCCAAGTCCAAGGCTTTCATAAGCACCTCCGAGAAGCCTCTATGACCTATAGAAAAGTTATTAAAAATATAACTCAAAGAACCACTAAATACACCTTTGATCTTAGTAATTATATCAGAGGAGTTATACAAGGCACTCAGCGTACTCATGATGGGCAAACCTGCTCCTACATTAGCCTCATAGTAGTAGCAATTACCTATTTGTCGGAGTTTCTTCTTCAGATTCAGATAGGATTGAATATTACCTGAGTTAAATTTTTTGTTAGAAGCGACAATGTGCATATTATGCTCTGCAAAATATGGATAGTGCTTAGATATAGTCTCAGAACTTGTGTTATCGACTATTACTATATCATTTAGACTAAGTGATTTTAATGCTTTTACGATGTCTACTATAGATTTTCTCTGATTACTATTAGTAAGTTTATTTCTCCAATCTACTCCTAATCCTTTTGGATCAATTATATAGGATGTAGAGTCTGCTACACCAATTATTTTCACGTGCACGCCACGTTCCTCTATAATATTATTCTTTGTGCCTAAGACCTGACTTATAAATTCTGCTCCTACCTGTCCTTTACCAAAGGCAAAGACATGAACTATTTTCAAGATTCTAAATACTTCATTGTGCACTAATCTAACAGCGGTATCTAAATGGAGCAAATCTACAACAAGCGAAATGTGCTCACCAGTGATACTATTACTGATGAGATGCATCCAAATTTCATTTTTACGTAATACAGCTATCGCTTTTTCCAAGGCAAAATTATGTCGTCCGAGGATAGCAATAATTCCTACTTTGTGATTAAGTTGGACATTGGATATTTCACCAAGTCGAATCTCATCTGCAAATTCAGTATTTAGGATAGCTTCTGCACTGGCTGCTTCATCAGATGAAAGCACAAAACCTATACCTCTTTCTGAGGCTGCCTGTGAAATCATTTTTACACTTATCTTAGCATTGCCCAGTGAAGAAAAAATACGTGCATCGATCCCAATTTTTTGAGAAAGTCCATTTCCTTCTATAGTTACCAATGAAACATTTTTGATAGTGGTCACCGCTTTGATTCCCTTACCCTCAACGTGTTGCTGGATAGTCGTTCCCTCCATTTCTGGATTTCTGATATTCATTATTCTGAGCGGAATCTGCGCTTGCATTAATGGCAATATCGTTTTTGGATGAAGGAGGTCCATTCCAAAATTTGCCAACTCATTTGCCTCTTTATAGGTAAGCTTATCAATCTTCTTGGCATTGCTCACTATGCTAGGATTTGCGGTGTATACCCCATCTACATCCGTCCAATTTTGCACTTCTTTTGCTTGAATAAAACTAGCAATCAAGGTAGCGGTATAGTTACTTCCATTGCGTCCTAGTGTAACTGTCTTGTCTTCCTCACTAGTCGCAATAAATCCTGTAATAATAGGTACCTCATTGGCTTTCACAAGTTGTATAGCTGCTCTACTAACCATTCTACTTTTCTCCATATCCACTTCGAATTCTCCGAGTACCTGTCGGGTAAATATTAGACTTCTGGCATCCATAAACTTAGTCTTTATTCCTTTCTCTTTTAACCAGTGTGTAATGCTCTTAGCACTCAACAGTTCGCCAAATGCAATGACGCGATCATAAGCAAATTCGCTGTCATCTCTCAATAAGGAGATGGCACTCAATACCGAATTCAATTCATGGATGTCCTCTTTGGGAGAGATTAAAAACTGATCTTGTTCAAGATAAGAGACAAATGCTTTAAACTCTACTGTATAATCCTCAGCTTTTTTGGCTAGATCAAATAATGCTGTTAGATGATCAGTGCTAGCTCCCCTAGCTGAAACAACTATGGCAATTGATCCTATCTGATAATTTGATTGAATAATATGTAAAAACCTTTCTAAATTATCTTGACCAAATAAGGAAGTACCACCAAACTTCAGCACTGTTCTAGCTAGCAGTATCTCATCTTTATTGGATGCAAGAGCTTGCTCTATAATTTCCTTTCTATTTTTCATCGAGTATTATTTTATTTTCTTTAATGCTTGTTCAACATCATTCTTTAAATCGTCAATATGCTCTAAGCCAACTGAGAGTCGGATATATCCTGGCGTTATACCCATAGCTAACTGAGAAGCAGTATCCAACTTAGAATGTGTAGTACTAGCTGGATGTGTCGCAATGGATCTACTATCCCCAAGATTAGCAGTCAGAGAAAACAGTTGCAAACTATTTAAAAACTTATGCCCAGATTCGGCATCACCAGCCAAATCAATGGCTACAAGACCTCCGCCCAGTTTCATTTGCTTACGAGCAAGCTCTACTTGAGGATGAGCATCCAAAAACGGATAAGAAACTGACCCTACTTCAGATTGCTGACTTAGCCATTCTGCCAATTGCAGTGCATTGCTACAATGCCTTTCCATGCGTAAGGAAAGCGTCTCTATACTTTTGGCTAATACCCATGCATTGAAAGGAGAAAGACAAGCTCCAGTGCGCCTAATAAAATCATAGCACTGTTTGATCAGATCACCTTTGCCTACAATCGCACCTCCTATAACTCTACCTTGCCCATCCAGATATTTAGTAGCCGAATGTAATACTAAGTCAAAGCCAAAGTGCGCAGGCTGCTGTAAATAAGGTGTGGCAAAGCAATTGTCGATCACTGAAATAATTTTATTGACCTTACATAGTCCTGCGATAGATGCCAAGTCCGCAATCTTTAGAGTTGGATTAGAAGGACTTTCTACATAAATCAATCTAGTATTGGGCTTTATTTCTTCCTCCCAAGCTTGCAAATCATCAACATCAACAAAAGTATAGCTAACTCCCATACGAGGTAAGAGCTTCTCAATGATATAAGTAGCATTGCCAAAAATATCTTTAGAGGCTAGAATGTGATCACCCTGAGACAGAAAAGTGACAAATGAGGTATAGATTGCCGCCATTCCTGAAGCTGTGGCAATTCCTTCTTCGCAGTCCTCTAAGGCACAAAGTTTATTGATAAATTCTGAGGTATTCGGATTAGAAAATCTTGAATACAGATTCCCATCCTCTTGTCCTTGAAAAATAGCGGCACCTTGCTCAGCAGAATTAAATGTAAAGCTAGAGGTGAGGTACAATGCTGTAGTATGTTCTCTAAATTGAGACTGATCCGCTTGTGTCCTGATCGCAAGGGTTTCAAAGTTGTGAGAGGTCTTTTCCATTTACAAATAAGTTACTATCAAAAACGGAAGAGAAAATCAATCTTGAGATTGCATCTACTCATCTACCCCTCTGAAATAAAAAGGGCTGGATTTAGCACCTTTGCCAAGTGGCTGGTTGCTAAGGTATCAAAGGGCCAATTCCCTCCACCTTTCTTGATAAGTGAAAAAATATAAAAACTAAATTTTGACAAACATATACTTTATACTTAGAAGAATTTAGTTTTTTTCTGTTAATTTTTTCATAAGGAAAAATTTCTTTCAAAAAATGAAAATGAGATAGGGATAGTAGCAGGCCCCGATTTTTTCGGGGAGACCGAACACCATTTTTTCATGGTGTGAAGGGCCGAGTGAATAGCGAGCTGCGGATTAGCCCGACCCATACGATAAAAGCCTTGCAGAATTTTTCTGCAAGGCTTTTATCGTATGGGGATATCCCAAATAAAAAATTAAAATTTAGGACAAATCACCTTTACCCTTCTATTTTTTGGAGGTGTAGAATACATCAATGATAACTCGTAAGCACCTCTTGAATTAGAAGCAGTAACGAAAGAAGAAGTATTAACGTCATAGCTGATACCGATTTGGAATGCATCATACTCTAAAGTAAGATTAAAGATAAGTGCATCCGTCTGTACACTGCTTTCAAGCTGGTTAGCGATGTGACCCCAAATCCCAAATCGAATAGCCACCTCTCTCCAATCGCCATTGCTATAGCGAATATTGGAGCCAAATGTATAAGACCTAGAAGGACCTTGAATCTGAGCTACCACAGCTGGCAATACACTCAATTGATCGTTTAAAGGAATCTGTGCACCTGCATGTGCTACCCATCTGCGCTCCGCCGTTTCTGATTGGTCTCCAAGAAAAGTGACATTGGGAGAATTGACATGATTGACTGCACCACCTGCATAGACTGAAAAATTCTTTGCTATAATACCATACCACATAAGGCCAGCATTGACATTGAGATATGCATTTGTATTACCAGTTAGCAACTCATTATTGGAAGTAGCTAAATCAATCTCTTCTTTGAAGTCGTCAAATTGATTTGAAAACCATAAATCTCCGAAATCAAAACTACGCTGTCCTACCCCAATCTGTGTACCTGCGATCAAGTACTGCGCTTGGCTAGAATATCCAGTTCCAGACAATTTCTTTAGATAGGATATATTAAAATGCCCCAGATTTTGAGTTAGTCTAGACGGTCCAGCCTGATCTCTCATAAAGTCAAAACCCATAGCTAAATAATCATCGCCAACTATATTATGTCTGTAATCAAAACTAGCAGCGATAGTCCGAAAAGACTGATTATCCAAAACACTAGACCATTGATCACGGTAATTGATTATTGCTCTCCATGTACCGTCGAACACACCATTCATAGCTGGATTCAACTGCAAAGGTGCCGCGTAAAATTGTGAAAATCTAGGATCGGGCGTCTGACTCTGCACAACATATGAAAGGCAGAGGAAAAACAGAGTGATATGTATATATATTTTTCTCATGTCGTGGATTATCTAATTAATGTTGTTGCACCTTGGAGGTTTTGTGTTTCCCCATTTTCGAACTGTACTTGTAAGGTCCATATATAAGTACCCGCTTCCATTTCTTTACCTCGGAAGGTACCATCCCAACCAATGGTTCGATCGTTAACATCAAAATTATTTCGCTCGTAAACAGTCTCTCCCCAGCGGTCATATAGCATAAAACTATTGATGGCTATTATATTTTTTGATTTACCATGGACTACTAAGATATCGTTATTGCCATCAGCATTTGGTGTAAAACCAGTAGGCACCATGATCTGCGCTCTTCTCGCTACGAATACTTCAACGAAGTCATTCGCATCACAACCTTTATTATCTATCCCGTACACTTCATAGGTAGTCGAATTCAACGGAGATACAGTAGTAGATATGCATTCTGTACAAGTCAAATCAAAATCCACCGCACTTGACCAGATGATCTCTGTAGTACCAAATGCATTGAATAATGTAGCTGTCAAACTGATGCTATCTCCAATATCGATAAACTGATCCTCACCAGCAAATATCTGAAACTGTGGCACTGTACCGATCTGAATAATTGAATCCCAAGAGCAGCCTTGGTTATCCATAACTGTCACTGGGTAAGCACCTGTCTCCAGACCACTCCTAATATTTTGGGAGTTGAATAATTCTCCATCATAGCTATATTGATATGGGGCGATACCGCCGCTAGTAGTTAAAGTAAATCTTCCATCGCTTCCTTCAAAGCAAGTTATATCGACAACCTCCGCGTCTACCATGATAGCTGCTGGAGCGGTCAAAGTTGTACTATCCAAAATAGAACATCCATTGGCATCCGTAATAGTGACCATATAATCTCCATCTCTAATATTGAAAATAGTCTGTGTGGTTTGTGTGTTACTCCACAGATATGTAAATGGAGGAGTGCCACCCACAGGTAGTGCTTGAATCTCACCATCAGCATCACCAGCGCATACATTGTTAGTTACATCTAGACTCCCAGTTAATATTGGAGGCTCATTGAGGTTGATCGAAGTTACCACCGAGCATCCCCTAGTATCAGTAACAGTAACTATATAATTACCACCGCTTAGTTGGGTTATTTCATTACCAATGTCAGCTGGACCAGTGCTCCACTCATACGTATCCACAGGATTGTCTCCATTGACAGCATTGATTCTAACGACCCCATCCATCGCGCCGAAGCAAGATGGATTTTGTTTATCTATGTCTAGAGTTATACCCCTAGGTTGGAGGATACTATCCGCTACTATTGCAGAGCAACCTTGGGCGTCCGTTACTGTTACTGTGTAAAACATATCGCCAGGTACATTATTAAGTATGTGGGATGTTTCTGCTGGATAACCTTCCCAACTATAATCATAGTTTTCAATTATGCCTTGACCAGCGCCTCCACTAATAGTGTTGACCGCGATAAGTCCATCTGGAAAGCCATTACATGAGGGTCTACTAGTAATAAGACGAGGTATGATACTATCATATTCAACAATCAAAATACTATCCACGAGGGTACATAAATTTTCATCCGTGACGGTTACATAAAGCATCTCCGGTGAAAGATCATCTATAAAAGGATTATCAATACTATTATTAGCACTCCACTCATAACTGTAATCGGGTCCGGTCCCTCCTACTGCTATTACCTGCGCAGAACTCATATTCGCATCCACACAAGAAGTATCTACTTGTATTAATGTAAAACTCAATGGCTCAGCAGGCTGCGTGATTTCTATCATCGCATCTGCAGTACAATTGTTTTGATCTGTAACCTCAACCGTATATATTCCGATAGCAAGATTTTCGATAATAGAGTCATTAACGAACACATTGTCCAAAGTATATGTATAAGGATAAGTACCACCAGTAACCTCAGCAGTAATGATTCCATTGTCAGCTTCAAAGCAATCTATTTGCTGAGCAGACAACTCTATCTCTAATAAGTTGGGTTGATTTAGAGTAATATTTCCAACGGCCGTACATCCGTTTACATCTGTTACAGTAAGTATATAATCTCCGCTTAATAAGTTTGTAGCTGGATTTTCAAATTGCCCATTCGGGTCATCCCATTCATAATCATACGGTGCTTCTCCCCCGCTAATAAATCCAACAAGCTGTCCATCCCTATCTCCAAAACAAGATGGCATAGTACCAAGCAAAGAATCAATCCTAACTGGATCACCAGCAATAACTTCAACCGTATCGGTAACGCTGCAATTATTAGTATCGGTAACTGTTACTGTATATATACCTACTGATAAATCAGAAGCGGTACTTGTCATTTGACTCATATCATCATCCCATGCAAAACTATATGTCCCAGTACCTCCGATTGGAAAAACCGTAGCGCTTCCATCTGCATTCTCTATACAAGAAGCGAAAGTACTATCTACGACAGTTTCAATTTGGGCAGCTGAACCAACTGTAGCTGTATCAAGAATGGTACATCCACGACCATCCGTAATGACAACCTCATAGTCTCCAGCTTCCAGACCTGTAGCTACAGAAGTGGTTTGCAGTCCTGGATCATTCCATAAATATACATATGGGGTAACACCACCAACTGCAATCACCGACGCTGTACCATCATCACCACCAAAGCAAGCTGTTCGAGTACTAGAGGTAGAAGATTGAACTGCCGCTGGTGCACCAATGCCAACAAAGCCGACAGAGTTACAACCGTCAGATTCTGTGAGCGTAAAATTGTATACACCTGGTGAAAGGTCTACAGCTGTCTGCGTAGTTTGCATAGCTGGGTCATCCCATAAGAAAGTAAAAGGCCCAGATCCTACTAAGTCGATAGTAGCAGTACCATCTGTTGTATTATGACAACTGGCATCTGTACCAACTGCAGTAGCCATTTCTGGTGCTGGTTCTGTGATCTGAATCGATCGGATCACATCACACATATTTACATCTGTAACGGTCAATGTATAATTGCCAGCACCAACCATGACATCCGCTGTAAATGCTGGGATATCCCATACATAATTGTAAGGAGGCTCACCTCCCGTAACTGTTGACATTATACTCCCATCGGTGCCACCATTACAGGATGGCTCATCACCCAACAGAGTAACCATCATTGGGTCTGGCTCGTTGATGGTAGCAGTTTCTGTTGCTCTACAGTTCATTTCATCAGTGACCTCTACTGTGTATGTACCAGGACCTTGTCCAGTAGCGGTATCACTAAAAGTAGTCGGCACTGTCGCCCATAAAAAGCTCAAATCTCCAACTCCGCCTACTGCAGTTGCAATTAATTGGCCATCATTGGCCCCTTGACAAGTTACATCCACAGCACTAGCAGTTATGACTATTTGGTCAGGCTCTACGAGATCAAAATATACGGTATCGATACAGCCATCATCATCTTCCACTACTATATCATGCATACCAGGTCCAATATTATTAAAGATGCTTATTGACTGAGTCGTAGTACCGTCAAGTGTATACATTACTGGTGGGCTAGCATTCATCACATTTGCAGCTATTGCGGCATCGGCAGCACCAAAACAAGAAATTTCTCTCACGACAGTAGGCTCTACTGTCATAAGGCATGCCCCATAGATCACGTCTACGTTTGCTATCTCGCGGGCACAGGATCCAGTATCAGTTATACCCCGAACCATAAAATTGACAGGATCATCATCTGAAAGACCAGTAACGAAATGTGATAAATTTCCGTTATTCGGTGGAAACCAACCTCCATTATTTACATTAACTTCATAGCCAATGGCATTTGGTACGTCTGTCCATTCAAAAACTAAAACACCTGGCGCAGGATCTTCGACTGACACTATTGGCGCCTCTAAATCGGGTACTATGGTTACTAGGATGGTATCAAATCCAACGCAACCAAAATCATCTGAAACGGTCACTATATATTCCGTGGTTGTATTTGGACTAGCTTCTGGATTAGGACAGTCTGTACAAGACAATCCTTGGGTAGGTGTCCATGAGTACTCAGGCGTGTTTTCTACATTGAAAGAAATAGACCAAGAGTTAAGCACATTTATATCTAATGGTCCAAATGCGTCTGATAGCGTTAATATCCATTTTCCGTTCACTTGTTCACCGATAAATTCATCAAAGCTACCTTCTGGTAAGAAATTACCGGTAAAAGGTGGTGAGGCTGCTGTAATATTTTGTAAGCCTGTATCAGCCGTAAAACAGGTATTCCTGAAGTGATCTCCTGTTCCGCCATTATTGGTTGTAAGTTCTACTACTTTTCCTGAAGGAGCTTCAAGATATATTTGCAAATCTCCCGTAGCA
>Ga0114957_1000699_pt1 | contig 41561 bp, 37 predicted proteins | sample BantaG_FD_87175 | JGI IMG/M metagenome (GOLD analysis project Ga0114957, IMG submission 87175) | Marine algal microbial communities from Bantry Bay, Ireland - BantryBay_4 metaG | ecosystem: Host-associated > Algae > Red algae > Unclassified | place: Bantry Bay, Ireland | collected 2014-11-21
AGTTTATTAAACGAAAGTCTTTATAGTTTAAGTGGAACTTGTAGTGAAAATGGAGAAGAAGTAGTTGTTAGTGTTGGAGGTTTAAGTCCAAGTCCTCAACCAACTTGTTTAGTAGGAGCATGGGCAGCAACTTTAGATGTCTCAAGTTTAAGTGATGGAGCGGTAGCGATTACGGCGGATCATGATGATGCTCTTGGAAATAGTGCAGTTCAAGCGAGTGCATCAGTGCAAAAAGATGCAACTGTTCCGACAGTTGGAATTAATTTAGTTTCAGTTCTAGATATAAACATTTCAAATGAATCTTCTTATACTTTTAGCGGGACATGTAGTGAAAATGGAGAAGAAGTAACAATCGCACTCGTAGATAGTTTTCTTACAACTGTAAACCCAGGTTCTCAACCAATATGTACGAGTGGTTCATGGAGTACAAGTGTTGATGTTAGTTCACTCATTGATGGAAATATTAGTCTTCTAGTGGACCATAGTGATTCACTTGGAAACTTTGCAATACAAGCAACGACAACAACACAAAAGGATACAGTAGCTCCAACAGTAGCAATAACAAGCTCACCGGGGATAAATCTACTCAATGAAAGTTCTTATCCAGTTTCAGGAACATGCTCAGAAAATGGAGAAGAGGTTATTGTTAATATTGGTGGATTAAACCCTGCACCTCAACCAAGCTGTACAGCAGGGAGTTGGAGTGCGAGTTTAGATGTCAGTAGTTTAAGTAATGGAAGTATATCAATTATAGCAAATCATGATGATTCGCTTGGGAACCCTGCCATACAAGCTACAACCTCTGTGACTAAAGATACACTACCTCCTACTGACCCAACTTTATTAAGCTTATCTCAAGACTGGGTTACAGGGTCTCTTCCTATAAGTTCTCCAACTTTTAGTTGGGCAAACCCAGGTGTAGATTTTGACCATACAGAAGTTGCCCTTGGATCAGTTGCATTAGGCACAGACATCGTGAGTTGGGTTGATGCCGCGAATTCAGCAGATCACACTTTTACAAGCTTAAGTGGATTGAGTGAATGTATATCATACTACCCTTCTGCAAGATCGGTAGATGCAGCCGGAAACAATTCAAATGGAGTGAGTCATCCAACAGGTTTTAAGTGGGATAATACAAATCCAGTTGTTCCAACTATCACATCAACAGGTTCTGACTCGACAGCTTCAACGAGTCCAACAATGAATTGGAGTGGAGGGAGTGATAATTGTACTCTTGATCACTTTGAGATTGCAGTAAGTACGACAGCTGATACTATTGGACTAATAAGTACTTGGCAAAACGTTGGATTAGTAAATACAGGGATTGTAACAGGACTAAGCCTAACTGAAGGTTCAACTTACTTTACACTTATCAGGTCTCGTGATGAAGCAGGGCTTGTTTCATCTATTAATAGTTCTTCTTGGGTATATGTGACGCCACCAGATCCAATTACAGATTTGGAAGTTGCACAAGAAGGGATAGACTATATTGAAATCGGTTGGACCGAACCAGCTGATAATGGAACTCCCATTATAGATTATATCGTTGAGTATCGATTAAACCCTGGTGGAGCTTGGACGGTTTTTCCTGAAGGTGTAAGTACAGATAGACACTCAACTGTTACAGGACTTACAGCCGAAACAATTTATGATTTTAGAGTTAAGGCGATTAACGGAAGTGGTGCAAGCCTTTCAAATATTGCAACAGGTGAAACACTTGTTAATGATCCATTCTTTGAAGGTCTTAAAGCATTTAACTTGGGAGGAGCAACTTCAAGTAAAGTCGTGGCCCTCTACGATGATACTGAAATTAAATTAAACGGTGTTGTTATTGCAAACCTTGATCAAGGTGAAACTCATGCTTTCTCAAGTCTTCAAAATGATATTCTTGAAGGGGGGAAAGAGTTTTACGTGGCAGGTAGAAATGCAAGTACAGCAGGTTGTTCTGGTGCAGGTAATATTTCTTGGTCAGTAAAAGATTGGGCGGGGAAAAACTTTTTATTTGATCTTTCGAGATATACATCGGCCAATCTTACGATAAGAGCTTTCGAAGAAACATTTGTTGAGATTTATAAAGATGGTGTGTTACATGATTCCGAAACAATTGCTGCAGATTCGAATCATACATTTCTTATAAATACCTATGATCTATATGAAGTTGTTGCTGACAGAAGTATTATTGCTTATGTTGGTGCATTAAACTGGGGAGATACTTATCCATTGATGCCGGCACGGGAAGATATTCTAGGAATACCTTCAAGTACAGGATATTTTCAGGTAGGAAATGCACCAACCAATGAAACTCATTGGTATTCAAATTCGACGACTGGGGTGAGTGGAACTTTCACAAATACGGCCATTAATACACTTGCAGGATCAGGATCTCATTACTCCGGAAATGCTCTTAGAGTAATTGGGGATGACCCTATTGCTGGACATTCAAGGGCTGATGGCGATGGTTGTCAGTCATCTCCATTCCTTCCTCGAACACTAATGAGAAAGAATTATGCCATTAATGTTGTTGCAGAATGGGTGAAATTTGTTTCGGACAAACCGACTACAGTTACAAGAACAAACCCTGGTGGAGCGACATCTACATTTACTCTAACTAAATCAGGAACATCAGTAGAAGCTCCTTATCATCATCGATTAACAAACGTAGCAGAGGGAACAGTCTTTGAAGCAGTGGATAGAATGGGAGTTTGGTATGAACCAAACACAACCTCTAGTGCTGCAATAGAGGATGAAACTATATTATTTGGTTGGGACTAGTGATGAAAGTTCTGCTGATTTTTTTAATATCTTTCCTTCATCTTAAACTTGGTGCTGAACCGTTGTGTGATGAATCATTAGAGGCCAGACTCGAACTTTCGGTGAACTTTATTGCTCAAAAGAACACAGAACTAAAACCTACCAATTATCGATTTGTTTTAAAGTTTAACGGGGAAAAAGAAGGTAAACTGTGTATTAAGAAAATTAAATTTGTTAACGAGGAAATTACAGAAGAGACCATTTTAAATTTTAATTTAAAAAGTTTAGCAAAGTTAAGTGAAGAGAAAAGAAGTATTATTAAACTTCCATTCAAAATTCAAGGTAAATCACCAGGATTATTATTTATAAGTAAAAAAACGGGTGACCCTACTAATTTCCTTGGAATTAGTTTCCCGAAAGAAATTAAAGTCTGGGGAAGTGAGTGGGGTTGGTACTCTTTAAACATCGAAGACAATAACTTTGTTAACTATGAAGGAACAAAAAAGGTCATAAAAACCTTAGAAGCTCCAAATGAAAGTATTGTTTATAAAGAGAAGTTAGGTTATAAAATAATCCCTTATGGAATTAAGAAGCTTCTTGTAAATGGTTTTTAAAAGTTAGTGATTACTCTTTTTGGCGCTTAAGATTTTCCTGATCATTTAGTGCCACCTTTTATTGTAAGAAAAAATAGTAAATAGACTTACAATACCTTTGTTTTCTTAATAACCGAAAACTAGCTTATAATGTACTTATGCGAGTATTTATTTTGTTTTTATTAGTTTTCTCATGCCAACCACAAAATATTGTTGTGAGTATTGGAGAGAAAATTGAAAGTGCGCCGCCTGTCTCGGGGAATCTAAACCCTGGCAAGACTTGTGTCGAAGGACAAAGATTAGGCTTGTGGTTAGATACAGATAATGATGAAGTGGAAGATAAATATCAAGGATCTTTTGTGGCATATTCAGGATCCGAAACCGCTAAGAAAAATTATAATTATTATAGTGCTTCTGCCCATCCTATCGTTGGACCCAATCCAAGTGGTTTTAAAAGTACAGTTTTCTTTTATGAAGGTAGTGATGGAATACATTTATTCTTTTTCCATAATGTAGACGCAGGTGGATCTGAGTATAATGAAGTTCAGTGGAAAATGGCCGTAAGTGATAATAATATGGAAGACGATGTTGTCTTGTCTGATGATAATGCAGAGCTAAAAGTTGAAGAAAGAAATGATAACGAGTCGATTACAAGATATGATGCAAGCTTTCGATATTGGAAGAATACAGACGGCGGGGTCATAGGACCTTTGGTTGGTGATGACTATAAAATTGTTGTTCGAAATGTTGGAGCGGGGGATATTAGTGATTCAAAATTTTATTCTGCAGATGGGGAAGATTTGTCACTTGAAAATGATAATGGTGACCTGAGTTCATTTATAATTAAATTTGAATCCTATGAGAGTTGTAATTAGTATTGTTTTCATCTAATATTTTTTAATCAATAAAACTTTCCATTACGTCATTAGGAACGAGCTTTAATTCACTACAGTTTGGTAAGTTAGCAAACATTTTTGATTCTATATATCCTTGATCCTGTGGAATCTTCAAACCCCATTCACCATGCGAAGGTAAATATGCTATTGGCTCTATGGGTCCAAGAGGTATTCTTTGATGTCGATGATTCAGCTTTTGCCCAATCAAACCTTTCATTAAGCGCCAATAAAGTGGAATCGAAAAATGATCTATTGTCTTAAATACATTTAGATAAGTTTCTCTAATTGTTTCAAAGCGATTTCCATTGCGAACCCAAAAAGAAAGAGTTTGAAAGCCCCCATCATTTAGTACAGTAATTAATTTATAACCCTTTTTTAATAGAATGCTTTCACCTACTTCTGAAATCTTTAGTTTTCCCGCACCGTAGTAAACATAATCCTCTCTTGGGACTTTTCTGCCTAAGATTCCATTTCCATAGCCAGATGATCGAATGTATCTATCAACTTCGCATCCAAGAGGTTTTTCAGTAATTGATACTTTTTTTTCAGAAAATGCAGTGATTAAAAAGCTTAAGCTGATTAAGAGGGTAGGTAGTTTACACATAAGGCTTCCTATAGTTTTTCAAGTCAATTTAGAGCAATATGTAGATAAATAATTACTAAATGTAAAATCCATAAAGTTTTTTAAATATTAGAGTTTTGAAAATATTTCATCAAATGGCGGAAACGGAGAGATTCGAACTCTCGGTACCCCAAGGGGTACGACGCCTTAGCAAGGCGTTGGTTTCAGCCACTCACCCACGTTTCCGTAATTTGTTTATTTTGCTGAGAACTGAGTATAATCAACAAAAGCTAAAACTTTAAGCAAAATCTCTCATGTACAAGATATTTTACGTAAGTTATCGATTTTTCGATAATTGTTCTTTATCTTAGTGCTTTCAGAGTCAAAATGAATCTACAAGCAAGGTTAGTAAAAAATGAGTCTACGTGAGAAATTTACAAAAGAGATGGATGTTTGTTTTTGGAATATTTTAGATAAAAATCTAGAAAGAGATGCTGTGATCTTAGTTGAGGAAAGTCTTGATATTATCGATGTGGCGATTGCTCTTGCCGAAAACAAAGTAGAAGAGATATCTAATTGGTTAAAAAATTCTCAGTTGAGAAAACTGTCAATTAAGAACACAGATGAATTTGAGAAGTCAACTTTTAATTTCTTGATAGTTCAACCTTTTGTCCTCGTACAAGAAAAGTAACTTTTGAGATTTGCTACTGACCAATTAAAGTATCTCTACCTCTAAAATAAATCTCCGTACTAGACCATTTATCTAAGAAAAAAATCGCAGTTCCTATGGCCAAAGCTTGTTTTAACTTACCACTTCCTCCTATGAGTCTTGAACCAACAGGTGTACCTTGGCACATAAGGCGATAGGTGAGTAAACCAAATGCGACACCTTTTATAGAAGAATAGGTGGAGTAAATAAGATTGTAGTAAAAACGATCTCTCGTCTCACTACCTGTTTTTAAGATATTTTGATGATGTTTATCTAAATAGTTTTTTTGTAAACCTAGTCGCAACATTACTTCTTCATGCAACTCTTGAGTTGGTTTTTCCTTCCAACCTCTTTTTTGCAAAATTTCTTCGAGTCTCATTTTGGGATTGATTGATTTCTCAAGTTCATTAAAAATAGTGGCAACATCACTATCTCTTCTCAGCTCAACAATTATTTTGTCAGCTATGATCTCATATTGAGGAAGTAGCTCTTTTGAACTGCTATCGAAGAAAACGTTATAAAGAGTGGTGTCAATTAAGTTAGTGCCTAGGGAATTTAGAAGTTTAAGAATGATTTTCTTGATGACCCCAGTATTTTCATTGAGGATGATTTTGTTTCCGATATATGTCGATAATATCCCCATGCTAAGATCAAAAAGAAACTTTGATTTTCCGTTCTCTTTCTTAAAACCATCATGAGTATAATACCCGTAGCCAGTTGAGGCAATCGCAAAAAAATATGCTAAGCCTTTAAAGTTTTTCTTCACATCCAATCGAGGATCTTTTAATGTCTTTGCTTTACAGGTTAAACGTTGATCTTTATAAAGCTTAGATGCTTCAATGTTCATTGGCTTTTTTTGTTCAAACAATTCGACCTTTTTGATTATATCTTTATAGCGCTCTATAAATTTAATATCATCTGGACTAACAGGAACGCGGTAGCCTTTATAGTAGAGATAAATATCTGCAAGCTTTATCTGTGTTGAAAGTTTGAAGGGGTTTTGATCACGTAATTTAATGAAATCAATGAGGGTTTCGATATCTTCTTTCGTTTTAATTTTGTCATGGATTTTACGTATTGTTTGGGAGAGGACGACCATTCTTTCATTGGGATACAACTCAATAAACCTTTGGCTTGAAAGAAAAGCTTGCTTGAGGTTTTCATCTAGCTCAAGTGATTTTATTATTTCAATGTTTTTTTCTAAGCGAGAGACAGTTGTTGTAGGTATGCTTTTTTCTAAAAGGTCAAAAAAATCCTTTAGCCCATCTTTGTTTGAGTACTTCTTTCTTAGTATATTAAGTTTCTGTAGATTAAGTCTTCCTTGAGCCGCTTCTTGAAAATAAAAGTCTACTAGCAATTGATTATTGTGAGGGGTGAATATTTGATTGTTGATTTCAGCTGTCTTGCTGTTTAAATTACTCCAAAATCGTGAGAGATAATCTATACCACAAAAATTGCGAGCATGAACTGAACTCGTGAATAAAAATATAGTTAGTACTGTGAATTTCACTTAATTGATTTTACCATAAATCAGTCTAAAAGAGTCAAATGACAGAGGTGCCGGCAAAAATGTGACAAAAACATTAACCTCGGACTTTCTTGATACTTTGCGCTCCAATCTCCATTATAGAATAGAATATTGAGCGATAAACACTTGCGCTTGGATTTGGTTTTTTACCTTTCCCCATAAAATGAATTTGCATCGTATACCAAATGATTTCAAGTGGGAAAATAGAATCAATAAATCGAAACCCGCTACTAAGTGGCTTTACTTCGCTAACCACTTCTTGCCCTGAAAGTAGTTCTTTACTAAAGTTTGGGTTCAAGCATAAGCTGCGCCCGAGACCAACCATATCAAGGTTACCTTCACTAAGTGCTTCTTCAATGAAACTTGATGTTCTAAATCCACCTGTAATCATAAGTGGACAAGAAATAACCTTTTTAATATCTGAGGCATATTCTAAAAAGTAAGCTTCACGCTTTTGGGTACTCTCTTTGATTTGAGCTCCTGTCATGACAGGTTTTTCATATGAGCCACCAGATAGTTCTATTAAATCAATTCCAATTTCTGATAATGATTTTGCAACAAGGATTGCTTCTTGATGAGTGAAGCCACCCTTAGAAAAGTCCGCAGAGTTCATTTTAATACTTATTGGGAATTTCTCTCCAACATTTTTTCGGATACTTTTATAAACCTCTAGTGCAAATCTCATACGGTTTTCTATTGAGCCACCCCACTCATCAGTTCTTTGATTATGTTTGGGAGATAAAAATTGGCTCACCAGGTAACCGTGAGCTCCATGTATTTGAACACCTTGAAATCCACAGTCTTTAGCTATCTTAGCAGAAGCTGCAAATCGCTGAATTATTTCTAAAATTTCTTCTTTGCTTAGCTCTTTTGGTTGATTAAACATTTTATCTAATGGAGGCCTTAAGGAAATTGCAGAGGGGGCAACGGGAGTTGTAGTTAAAAACTTAGGAGTTTGTTTACCAGGGTGGTTGAGTTGAACCCATATCTGAGAAGAGCTTCCCTCGCTTGCTTTGGCCCAGCTTTTTAGTTCTTCTCGGTTATCTAAACCTTCTTCTATAACTACATTATTGGCTTCACCTAAAAAATTGGAATCAATTATTACATTTCCTGTAATGATTAAGCCTGTTTCGCCTTGTACCCAAGTTTTGTATGCACGATAAAACTCCTCCCCAGGATAAAAGGGAGGCTTTGCCATATTTTCACTCATTGCTGATTTGGCGATTCGGTTTGGTAAGGTTGCCCCACATGGAAGGGTTAGTTTCTCTCTTGCTTTCAATTTATCTCCATTGATTATTTCTTGGTGAATAAATGATCAATCCATACTGGATAGATACCTCTGGAAAATTATAAATATAATATTTAAGGTAGCCTGTTAGGTCAATATGTCAAAAGAACTAAACCAAGAAGCTTATGGGCGACAAAATGTTTAAAAAGTATCAAAATAAAAAAATAAATCTACTATGACACAGGAGTTAGTAAATGCCTTCTTTTGATCTCGTCTCATCTCTCGATATTGGTGAAATGAAAAATGCAATAATAATGGCGCAAAAAAAAATTAATGGGCGCTATGACTTTAAAGGCTCAGATTGTCAGCTTAACCTCAAGGGCTCGGATGAGCTAGAAATAAAAGGTGAAAGTGAATACCAGATAAAAGCCGCTCTCGGAATCCTTTATGACAGCATGGGTAAAAGGGGACTTGGAATTAAATGTATTGATGCAGGAAAAATTTTACCTTCAGGAAATCAAAGATTTAAACAAGTGATAAGCCTAAACTCAGGAATTGATAAAAAAAAGGGAGGGCAGATTAATAAAATTATCAAAGGTTCTGGCTTTAAAGTATCTTCTCAATATTTAGATGAAAAGGTTAGGATTACCGGTAAGAAAATCGATGATCTTCAATCAGTCTATCAAATGTTAAAAAATCACAAGGACTTAGAGATAGATCTTCGAATGGAAAACATGAAGTAGCCACCTCTTTAGTGAGTAAAAACTTAAATTTTAATCTGAGAACCTATTTCAATTTCTTCTTCATGCTCTCTTCCTGGCCAGTTTAATTGGGGTGTAGATAAAGTGCTAGAAGTTGGAGTGAAGTTATAATTTGCAAGTATTATAGAGTCACTATAAGAAATTGATTCACAGGAAAGTAAAGCTAGGAAAGCTACCAATTATTAAAGTCATCCTCTTTTTATTTGTCGTGTAATAAATACGTTGTTTAATTGGAGGAAAGTGTGTGGTTTTCCTTTTTAGCTTTGAACAGTGGTGAAATAATTTATCACAAAAAATGTGTGGAATTATAGTTATTTCCTTAGTTGCATTCTGGACTTTTATATTTTAAATAAAACTCTTTAAATGATCTGAAGCGACTAGGTCTTGAATGAGAATTTTGGATATAGCTTGTTATTAGTTCAATGCCTTGAGATATATTATTACCCTGATAGAGTTCTACAAATTCTTTGCCTAAAAATTTTCTTTGAATTCTGTTAAGAGAATCTCCATCGCTCGCTAGCGTGATTTTTCTAACACGATCAAAAACATCGTACTTAAAAAAATCGTATTTTCTTTTAGCAATAAACTTTTGTGATTTAACATCATACATGTAAGTCAAATGAAGGGACACATTATTTTCTTGTCTTAGGTGAGAATAATATTTATTTGCAAAAGCACGGGAGTTATCCCATACATATTCATAAAAATCATGTCCAAATGACAAAGTAATTTCGAACCCATATTCATTAAAAGACTTATGCGATATGAATGCAGATAAAGCGTACGCAGAATTATTTGCATTAGAAATGTTCTCAATAGCTGAGCGAAACATTATTACTTTGTTTTTGATCAAAGGGTTTACTTCCTTTGCGATGAGTGGAGTAAATTCTTTGTAAATCTCACTTTCTATTAATTTTTTTATGGATGTTGAAGTTGTCTCTTTAGAGTTCTCATCAAGAGCGTCTGAAAATTCTTTATAAAGGTTAAGAAGATCTTTGTTGTTTACCCTTTCCAATAGTGTAGTTTTATAATCTTCAAAAAAGGAAATTACTAGATTTCTTAGTTCGGTTGCCTGTGATTCCCATGTATTCCACCTATCAAGGTTTAATTTCTCATATCTAATCTCTAGCTCAGATTTTTCTTTCATACACGCATTTTTTAAATGAGTAGAATAACCTTCAGATTGGGTGAATGCTATGTTTGATGCTAATATGACAAAAAATAAATATTTCATTTAATCCTCTTTTTATACTTGGTATTACTTGAAATACCAGATGACTCATTTTTAATCAAGCTGATGTGTAACTTTTACAAGCTCCTGGATACGCAGACCTTGTTGCATTCAGGTATCTCAAAAAGCCGTTGTAATGTTCCCTTGAAAAACTTAAGAACGACATTTGCAAGTCAGTATTGCATGAGAAAGCAGGGAAGTATTTTTGAACTTTCAAGAATATTGGGTCATCACTCAGTGACGATTACGGAAAGTTGTTATGCAAGTCTGCACCCTGATTACTTACGAGAAGGAATGAAAACTTTCGGGATAGATATTCAAACCGACAGCCCCTTATTAGCCCCTCTGGTGGTGCCTTTAAATTAAAACTTAAAGAAATTAATAACTTAAGTTGGATTTAGATACTATGGCGGAGAACGGGGGATTCGAACCCCCGGTACGTTGCCGCACACATACTTTCCAAGCATGCACCTTAAGCCACTCGGTCAGTTCTCCGGTATTCGTATTACTATAACTTTTTTGCTCCGACTATTCCAGCAATGAGTGTTGCCCGCGTTTTTCCCTGAAGTAGTTCGAGAGAAGTTTTGAGCTTTGGTATTGTAAAATCCCACCCATGACTTGGAACTTATGATTGAGTCTCGGGTCTTTATGAAGGTGATAACCTAAAGAGATAGCTCCACCTTTAGAGTCATAAGCTGAGAAAAAAAGCTTTGAAACTCTGAATTGAGAAATCGCAGACAAGCACATTGGGCAAGGCTCCAAAGTAACGTAAAGATGGCAATCATTGAGACGCCAAGTTTTCAATGATTGCGCTGCTTTTTTTAAAGCATTTATTTCAGCATGCCCACTAGCATCTAGAAGTCCTTCTTTTGAGTTTGTGGCACGAGAAATTTCGGTTCCTTTTGAATCAGTTACAATTGCAGCGATAGGAACTTCTTTGTGATAGAAAATATCGCGACTCATTTCATAAGCATTTTGCATTATCCAGACATGATCGCGCATCTTCATGAAGTAGATTCTTTTTTAAACTTTTGATCAATACGAACCTTCTCTCTCGACTTCCAATCAGAATCAAGTCGTCGGTATGCAGGAAGCTCTTCTTTTTTTAAAATAAACTGGAATCCATAAGAAAATGGCCTTCCTAAAACTCGCTGAGTTTTATAACCAATAATCCCTTTTAAATCATACTTTTCATTTTTAAAAGTCATTTTGAACCTGACGGAATCACCAAGCTTTAGTTCTTTAAAGGAATTAAAAGATCCAGCTTTCCTTCTAATATCTGTTACTCTCGCATCATATGAAAGCTTCTCGAATTCAATACGGGCAGGAGCATCATTTCGGTATCTATAATCAAACTCCCACCATGAAACTCTTGGGTAATAAACGGGACTTGATGCGAGGTAAAGTAAAACGGCATGAAGAGAAAATAAAAATGTCATGACTTGAGAATGAAAAGGATAATCATTTTGTGTCAATGAAGATAGAAGGTTCAAAAAAAGATAAAGAAAAAGAAAAATCGATAGGCCCCAAAAGCTATATTGGAGTTTTTTTAAATATTGGTAATAAGTTGGCCAAAAAAAAGAAAATAAAAATGTAGTCAGTAAAACTCGTTTAAAGGTTATCGCACCAAAGTAGTAAGAGATAATCAAATCAAGGATACTAATACTTCCTAAGATTAAAACAATCCTGAGGCAAGAGTGGTGATCTTGCTTATAGTCAATTTCTTCTAAGTTCTCTTTATTTGTTACCATGCATATATACTACTCCAGAGATATTTAAATTTACAGTCGACTCCTCTCATCCAAATATATACGTGCAGAATTTTCCCAAACAGTTTAGCTCAGGAATCTAAGGGCTTATAATTTGGCTATGAGAAAAATTTGTATTCTAAGTGGATTGTTGTTTTTTATTTTTACCGGAGAAGTTTGGGCGAAACGTGTCCTAAAAGTAAGAGGTCGAAAAGTCTATCTTTCTAAAAAAGGGCTACCAACATCAAAAGGATCAGTATTAAATATTTACGCTGATGGATACAAAGTCGGGAAAGTAAAAATTTTAGGACTTTTGAAAGGTAAGTTCTGGATTGCGAAATTAGTGTCAGGAGATGTCGCTAAAGGTGATTACGCAAAACTTAGCCGAAGTGCAAAGAGAAAAAGAAGTAAAAGTAGAGCAGGGAGTCGCAAGGGCTGGCACGATGGTTTCTATCTAGGAGCAGGTATTTTGAAACTAGATGCACCTCCAGAATCTCTTTTTCGGGGACATAACCTTGTTTCCTTGGGGTATGATAAAAAAATTACTCTTTTTAATAAACCATTTATGTGGATGTTAACGGGTACAATGAACATGGGTGGTGAGCGTGTTTTCCTAGGATCAGATGAGACCGTGGAAACAGATGATGCAATTTTCGCAACTTCATTTATGCAGTTGAACTCTGACTTTGCTTACCTTGTAAATAGTATGTTTTATCTTAAATTTGGTTTTGGACTTACGATGCTTTCTTATCAAGCTGAGTTTGCAGCACCTTTAGGTGTTTTTGAAGTCGGAGCTTATAAAGAATCTTTTATGGGGCCAAATGGTGGGGTTGGAGTTGGAGCAAAAATAGATTTAGGAGACAAATTTTCACTTAAACTAGATTTAAATTATAGGCTGTCTTATTATGTGGCGGCCAGCACGGAAGAACCCGGAGAGGATCCTGCAGAGCCAGTAAAAGGCTCGCAAGGACAAATTAGTGCTCTCGCATATCTAGGCTATAAATTCTAAATTCTCATGCCTTAAGAGTGTTTTTTTTACATCTATTCCATAGGCAAAACCACAAAGTTTTTTGTTTTGTCCAAGAACTCTGTGACAAGGAAGTAAAATAAAGAAAGGATTTTTACCTACAGCACTTCCAACTGCTCGATATGCTTTGGGAGTATTGAGTTTTAAAGCAATTTCAGAGTAAGTGAGAGTTTGTGTTGGTTTTATTTTTTTTAATACTTTCCAAACATTTTTTTGAAACTCAGTCCCCGAAAGCTGAAGGTTTTTAAGAGGAACTTTAAATAGTGCATCTAGGTCCCCATCAAAGTAACGATCAAGTTGAGTCGTTAAATCTTTTACCACATCTGTTTTTTTATCAGTATTTTTTCTTAAGTGGGATTTTTTAATTGCAAGGATCTTATTTTCATTAAACGTGATGACTAGGTTTCCAAGAGGAGATCTATAATTAGTAAACATTTGAATTCCAATCCTTTTAAAATAATATAAGATATTAACATGAGAAAAATATTTTGGATAACATTTCTGGTTCTTATTCCCTTGTCTATTGGGCTCACTCTTTATAATAAACTGTTTGCAATACTGCTTGTTGTTGTCATCGGTTTATTCATTATGGGCGTCCTTGATATTGTTCAAAAAAAGCATGCAATTAAAAGTAACTTCCCAATCCTTGGTCGACTTCGCTATGTTTTTGAGCATCTAAGACCAAAAATTTATCAGTACTTTATAGAGTCTAATATTGATGGAACACCCATCAATAGACTCAATCGCTCATTGGTTTATCAACGTGCAAAGCATGAGCGAGATACTATCCCCTTTGGAACAGAGCTAAATGTTTATGAAAAAGGATACGAATGGATAAATCATTCAATTAATGCACTCAGCTTTGATGAACTAAAGTTTGATAGCCAAGTTGTCATTGGAAATTCTCAGTGCCTGAAACCATACAGTTGTAGCCGTTTTAATGTTTCGGCGATGAGTTATGGTTCTTTAAGTAAAAGGGCCGTTCTAGCTTTAAACCAAGGTGCTAAAATAGGAGGATTTGCTCATAACACAGGTGAAGGAGGTGTTTCACCTTATCACTTAGATCCTGGTGGAGATTTGATTTGGCAAATAGGGACGGGTTACTTTGGGTGCAGGGCCGCAGATGGAAATTTTTGTGAAAAAGATTTCCAGGAGAATTCACAAAAAGATAGTGTGAAAATGATTGAACTTAAACTGTCTCAAGGTGCTAAGCCTGGGCACGGGGGAATTCTTCCTGCTTCAAAAAACAATAAAGAAATTTCTAAAATTCGTGGAGTAAAAGAAGGGACTGATGTTTTATCTCCTCCGAGACATAAAGCATTTACTGGAATAAAAGAGCTTCCAGGATTTATAAAAAAATTAAGAGATCTTTCCGGAGGTAAACCTGTCGGCTTTAAGATGTGTATCGGAAATCAGTCAGAGTTTATAGAGATGATACAAGAGTTTGTGAAACAAAATATTTACCCAGACTTCATTGCAATTGATGGAGGAGAAGGAGGCACCGGAGCAGCACCTCTTGAGTTTTCAAATAGAGTTGGGACTCCTTTAATTGATGGACTTGTATTTGCTTTTGATATTTTAAGAGGGTTCGATATAAAGCAGCATATTAAAATCTTTGCAAGTGGAAAGGTTTTTACAGGTTACGATGTTTTAAGATTGGTAGCTCTAGGAGCAGACGCAGTTTATTCAGCGAGGGGAATGATGTTGGCACTTGGTTGTATACAGGCGCTAGAGTGTAACTCAAATACTTGCCCAACTGGTATTACTAGTCATGACCCGAGGTTTACCAAGGGCCTAGATGTTGATTCTAAAGCTAAGCGAGTCGCATCTTTTCATAAAGAAACGCTACATGCTTTTATGGAGCTAATAGGAGCACTTGGTTTAGAGTCGATCGAAGACTTAAGGAGAAGTCATATTTATAAAAGAGTAAATGAAAGAGAAAGTAAACGCTTTGATGAACTCTATCCATTAAAAGAAAAGGGAAGTCTACTTTTGGCCAGTAAAGTGCTCTAATCCAAGTCTGAATGCAAGTGTTGAGCCTATTATGTTAACAAGAAAAACGCTACCAGAAATTGCTTTTGCTTGAGCGGGATTGAACTTTCCTCCCCACGTTTTTCCTGCAAATCGATAACCACCACATAAAGAAGTATAAACAAGTTGAGAGACAAGAAGACTTTTGATTGATGAGAAAGCTCTGTAACCGGTAAGATAAAGAGCTCTATCTTCAGAAAGAGAGCCGGTTGAAATTAATTTGTCATCATTAATTTTTGCATATTCTCTGTGTTTAACTAAATTGGCCGCAATGATATTCAGGAGTTCTTGCTCTTCTTCCTCTGGGGTTTGCGTTGATAAATCTTGGCCCTTGATAAACTCTAAGATAGTTTCTTTGTTAATTTCCTTTTCAGGAATTTTATTAAACTCAGATATATATCTTTTTATATTCGGATCTTTATCAAGTTGTTTAATAGATTGGTTAACGGCGTCAATTATTTGTGTTTCTCCTATAATGTTTTGGTAATCAAGGTTTGGAGTTTTTCCACCTCCCTCTATGAAGTATTCATAGGATTTTTTATCAATGAGCATCGAAACAAGTCTTGCAAAATAGGAATAAAGAGCACGCTGGAAATTTGAATAGTTTCTACCAATTAGAATCTTAGGGCTAGTATATTCAAGTAAAGCGGTATTGAGAGTGTTGTGGATGAAAATATTTCTACCATTGTTTTGTTGAAAACCACCATTGAAAGTATAGACCAAAGAGTCAGATAACACGGCCGTAGCGAAAGCATATTTTTTAAATGAGTTGGCAGAAGAGCTTCTTAAAGCAGACTTGCCTCGAGCTTTACAGGTGTACCTTAAATTAGAATAAAGCTCCGCATTTTGTTTTGCTTTAATCTTTGCAACATCATCCGATTTATATAAACCTTTTATTTCCTCAAAGTGTTTTGCCTGAAACTCTCTTCTTACTATTTCTTTTTGATGAAAACTAAGGAGTGCCCCATCCAAATCAGATTTTCCAAAAAAGTAAGAGCTTATATTTGTTTTCAAGCTTCCCCAAAGAGATTGATCTGGAAGAAGCTCAACTAAAGAGTTTTGGCGTCTTTTTGAAATATAGCCAGCAGACTGCCTTAAGAGTATATCCTTTGTCGGCTGAGTATAAGAGTCAATGTGTAAAATAAAGCGCATAAACTCATCAATTTCATCAGTAGATTTAAACTTTAAATTCTGAGCTTTAATAGAAGCGAGAACACTTTTATAAGAATTGTAATTTAGTGAGAGACGGTTTTCTAACGAATTTAAAAGGTGTTTTTTAATATCTAAATTATTAAAGGGCAGTTTTTTAAAGTTCTCAGCAATAGAGGCAAATGTATTTGATCCTTTAGGAGTAAAGTTTAAATTTCCCTCAACTGTTTTAAAGAAATCAATCAAAGAGTCAGCGGCTGCATTTTTTCCTAAAGCTTTATTACTCGCAGCAAGGAAGTTTAGGTATTTACGAACGAAGGCTTGGCTTAATGTTTTACTTTGAAGTCCCATATCTAGAAAGTCTGCAATTGCTACTGCACTTTTTTGTCCACCAAAAGCAACTTGGCCTAAGCTTCTTACAAATAAGTTTGTCCCAAAAATAGTTTGATCGATTTTTTTATCGCCATACCTAAAAATATACTTCCCAATATTAGTTGTTGCTTCCAAAGCTTTTTCGCCGCTAAAGCCATTGATCTTTTTTATAGGTTTAGCTACTTTTGCTTGTTTCAGGCAATTTAAGAGAGAATCTAAAGCTTTTACTTGTCCAAGTACTTGTCCTGAGGAAAAAAACAGCATAAAAAATGTAAAAGTGAGTATTTTCATGGTTCAGTTTCTTATCGTCTAATAAGGGCCATTAGTGAAATCAAAAAAAAAAGCCCGACCCCCCGGGTCAGGTAATCGTGTGCAAAGGAAATCCTGTTTATCATCTTCGCCAAAGCTGATAGCTTAATTCCATGGAAAATCGAATTATTTGGCCATATGTTATCTTTTTTATCCTTTCCCCTATTTTTGCTCTTGGGCTTTTAATTGCACATTTTTATTACGAGTCTACAAGTTTAGGAATTTGGCTTTATGCAGCGGGAGCTTATAGTCTGAGTATTTTGACTATAACAGCAGGTTATCACCGCTTATATGCGCATAGAAGTTATGAAGCCAATAGCATATTAAAGTTTTTTCTCCTTTTCTTTGGCTCTGCGTGCCTGCAAAACTCAGCACTAAATTGGAGTACCGATCATCGAAGACATCATGGAAAAGTTGATACTGACAACGATCCCTATAATATAAAACAAGGCTTTTGGTATGCTCATATATTGTGGATTTTCAAAGAAGGCCAAGCCAGAGTGTATCCAAAGGATTTGCTAAATGACCGTCTTGTGATGTTTCAACATAATCATTACTTTTTAACAGCTATTGTTTCAAACTTTTTAATAGGCCTTATCGCTTATTGGATGTTTGGAAATCTAATAGGAGCAATCGCGATACCAGTGATAGGAAGAATTGTCTGTGTTCACCATGCGACATTTTTTATCAACTCTCTTGCTCACATGTTTGGATCACGTCCCTATGATCAAACTCAAACTGCAAGAGATAACCACTTTCTAGCAATTTTAACTTTTGGAGAAGGTTATCATAACTTTCATCATTCATTCCAAGCTGACTATAGAAATGGAGTACGTTGGTATCACTTTGATCCAGGAAAGTGGTTTATTCGTTTTGCAAGTTATTTCAAGCTGGCATCAGGCTTGAAAAAAACTCCTGAGCATCGAATTCTGGCCAAGAGAATCAACGGAGACTTTGAAAGTATTCCCGCTAAGCTTGAATCAAGCGCGAGGGAAAAGTTAGATTCACTTAGGGAGAAACTTCTCAATGCTTCTAAGCAATTCGAGTTAGTTAAAAGTGAGTATAGTAAAAAAAGAAGTGAGCTCGGAACTCGCAAGGAAGAAAAGCTGTTAGAATTTAAGAAAAATATGAAAATGGCAAAGCTTGAGCTCCAGTACACTTATAAAGAATGGAAACTTTCATTAAAGAAACTTGCTGTTTAGAGGGCTTGACGAGGCGAGTTATTAGATGAGAAAGCTTTAAACTTTAATCTCACCGTGCTAAAATTCATCTCGGTGCTCAGCACTAACAGCTGTATTTTTAGTGAACTCCGCCAGATTGGGAACGAAGCAACGGTAGCTAAAATTGCAATGTGTTAACTGTTGGGCACTATTTAAATCATCGAAATGGGTACGAAATGGATTATCAAGTACTTGCTCTCAAGTGGAGACCACAAAAATTTAAAGACCTTATCGGGCAACAACACGTGGCGAGAGCTCTCCAAAATAGTATTAAACAAAACAAGCTAGCAAAAGCCTACCTTTTTACTGGAACACGTGGAATTGGAAAAACATCTCTCACAAGAATTTTTTCCAAGGCAATTAATTGCTCGAGCCTCAATGAAACCGAACCGTGCGGAGAGTGCGAACCTTGCCATGAAATTCAAAGTGGAAACTCTTTTAATTACCTAGAGATCGATGGTGCTTCTCATAATGGTGTTGAGCACATGAGAAGTTTAGTAGAGTCACTTCAATATATACCGACAAAGGGGAATTATAGAATCGTCGTTATTGATGAGGTTCACATGCTTTCCATCAGTGCTTTTAATGCACTTTTGAAAACATTAGAAGAGCCACCTCAGCATGTTATTTTTATGTTTGCGACAACTAACCCTGAAAAAATTCCTGATACGGTTTTGTCTCGTTGTCAGCGCTTTGACCTGAAGGCCTTAGCAGAAAAAGACCTCAATGATTTATTACAGGTCATTTCCACTAAAGAAAGCTTAACCTTTTCATCTCCCGATGTTTTAAAAAACTTAGCTAAATTCGCAAAAGGTTCAGTAAGGGATGCTTTAACTTTATTAGAGCAATTGAAAAGCTTTGCTGTAGGATCAGAAATTACTGATGAAGACCTTACTCAAAGTCTTGGACTCGCATCAAAAAACAGTATTGAAAAAATTGTTTCTGCGATGTTAAAAAATGATTGTGCTTCTCTAACACAAATATATAAAGAGGCTCTTAGTAATAACATTGATTTAAAACTTTTCTCAGGCCAAGTTCTTTCACTTGTATTTGATTACACTCAGTTAGCGTTAGAAAAAAAGCCTCAAAGCTACGAGATGTTGCGTGACCTTTATCTCGCTCTTTCAAAAGAAATTCCATGGGTATTGAAATCTCTTGACCCTGAGAGCTTGATGTTAGTGCTATTTCAAAAACAAGCCTTCGAAACAGTATCAGAAAAAAAAAAGAGTAACACCGCTGTAGAAGTTAAACCGAGGGATTTTATACTGGCTCAGTACCTTCATTACTTAAAAGATGAAAAACCGGCCAGCGCAGCAAACCTGGAAATGGGTAACCTTTTGGAAAAAAAAGAGCAGGAATCGGAATTTAAACTTCAGTACGGTTTCAGCAAAAGTTGTGCAGTGATGTATGATTTTTTTGAAGACAAAGAAATTTTACTTGGCTTGAATAACTCATTGACCAAGTATTTAGATAGCCTTGGGCATAAAGGAAAGAAGGGCTCATTTGAATTTGAACTAGTTGAGGATACAAGTTTTCGCTCAATTAGAGATATTGAAGTGGAAAAAGAAAAGGCTCAAGAAGAAAAGCAAATAGAGAGTTTTAAAAACCATGATTTTGTAAGGTATACTGAAGAAGCATTTGGAGCAAAGTTTTCAAATGTAAAAGTACAAAACGATAATTAGTCGGAGAAAAAAATGAAAAATATGAATCAATTAATGAAGCAAGCTCAACAGATGCAAGCAAAAATCACAACTCTTCAAAAAGAATTAGAGGTGAGAGAACTTGACGTAAGTTCTGGTGGTGCAATGGTAACGATCAAGATTAATGGTAAGCAAGAAATACTAGATCTTAAAATTAAAAAAGAATGCGTTGACCCTAATGACGTTGAGATGCTTGAAGAGTTGATGAAAACAGCAATGAATGAAGCTGTTTCTCAATCAAAAGAAATGGTCTCAAATGCAATGTCTAAGGTAACTGGTGGAGTTAATATTCCTGGATTATTCTAGTGAACGAAAAAATCCTTCCTAAAGAAATAGAGCAGACAATAGAAAAGTTTAAACTTCTTCCTGGAGTGGGAGAGAAGTCTGCTATGAGAAATATTTTACATCTTCTCAAATTGGGAGTGGATGAGGTCATCGAGTTCTCGAACGTATTAAAAGAACTGGCCAATATTAATCAGTGCGATAGTTGCGGTATTTACTCTGAAGTTAAAGAGTGCGCTGTTTGCCAAAGTGAATCTCGAAAAAACTCAAAAGTTTTATGTGTAGTTGAAAACTTCAATGACTTTCTTGCTATAGAAAAAGGTGGAGAGTTTAACGGACTTTATCATTGCTTAGGCGGAGTATTAAATCCACTTTTAGGAGTAGGGCCCGAAGATTTGGCCATATCTAAACTAACGAATCGCGTAAAAGAACTCAACATCGAAAATATTATATTAGCAATTAACCCGACGCTCGAAGGACAGGCCACATGCTCTTATCTGAGAGAGGTTTTGGGTGACTCCTGTGTTGTTGAAAGGATAGGATTTGGGATGCCTATGGGCGGCTCTCTTGAGTATTTGGATTCAAAAACAATCTCGACGGCGATGCAAAATAAAACAAGAATGAGTTAGAAAGCCAATATTAATCGTTTAAATCAATAAAATCTATTCCTTTTATGTAAGACTTTTTTAAACGACAAACAGTCTTAATCACCATATTAAGGTAACGAAACTAATTTAACAAAAAGGTAACTATGTCCTTTGTGAACTATCAAACAAAGGAAATTAACTGCAAGGTTGTGTATTACGGTCCAGGGTTGGGTGGTAAAACAACAAATATACAGAAGGTATATTCAGGAACTAGCGGGCAAAGTGATTTGGTTGATTTGGATACAGACAACGAAAGAACATTGTTCTTTGATTTCTTACCTTTGGATATTGGGATGATTCGTGGTTTTAAAACTAGGTTTCATCTTTATACAGTTCCAGGCCAAGTTATTTATGAGCCAAGTCGAAAGCTTATTTTACGTGGTGTTGATGGAATTGTTTTTGTTGCAGACTCTCAAGTTGAAAGAATGGAAGCAAACATTGAGAGCATGAACAGTCTTATTTATAACTTGGATGAACAAGGTCAGGCACCAAATAGAGTTCCAACAGTATTACAGTGGAACAAAAGGGATTTGCCAAACATTGCACCTACAAGTGAATTAAGTAAAAAGTTAAATAGGTATGACCTTGAAGAATTTGAGGCCATTGCAAACCAAGGAGTTGGTGTTGTCGAAACATTGAAATCAATTTCGAAAAAAATATTACTCAATATTAAAAAAGGATTGGAGTAAAAAATTATGAAAAGGTTTAATCATTTAAAAATAAAAGAACTTAAAAGTCTTATAGAAAAAATACAAGTTGAAATAACTCGAATCGAAAACAACACTTCTGCAAAAGAAGGGTTGGCAGCTTTTAAAGAAGATTCACAAAGTGAAGCTGACATGGCCTTAAATGACTATAGTAGCGCTCAAATGCTACGATTCCAAAACAGAGAGCTCTTTTATTTAAAGAAGCTCAGACTGGCGCACGAAAAATTTGATTCTGAAGAGTATGGTGCCTGTGAAGACTGTGGAGATGAAATAAAATTTGCACGATTGTTTGCACGCCCTACTGCTGAGCTTTGTATTAACTGCAAAGAAGAAGCAGAGTCTTTGGAAAAAAATAAACTTCCAGGTAATACGAGAAGTCGATACAATGAAAATGTAAGCCTCGCTTAGAGGTTGATTTTGGGTAAGTACCAAGAACATATTCCAGTTTTACTAGACCATTGTCGAAAATATCTTTTTGAAGAGCGCGGTCAAAAAAATAATCTAGATTACATGGACATTACCTTGGGCGGTGGTGGACATCTTCGAAACTTCCTTGAGTCTTATAACATTAGCTCTGTGACGGCCCTCGACCAAGATCCCGATGCTATCGAACACAATCAAGACTTACTTAAAAGTGATAAGGCAGCTGTTTCGATAATCCATACTAACTTTCATGAATATTTGGACAAATCCGGTGAGCAACTAGAATCCAGCTTTGATGTTATCTTAGGTGACCTAGGTGTTTCATCTCACCACTTTGATTCGGCCGATAGAGGTTTTTCTTTTCGCTTTGACGCTGAATTAGATATGAGAATGAACACGACAAGAGGTTATAAAGCATCAGACATCTTGAGAGAATACACAAAAGAAGAACTCTTGGAGCTTTTATTCACCTTCGGGGAAGAAAAATTTGCTCATCGCATAGTAGATAGAATTCTCGAGCAAAGAGGAAAATCTCCCATAACAATGACAAAGCAGTTAGAGGAAATTTGTTATTTGAGTTATCCAAAAAGTTTGCGTTACAAAAAAACTCACCCGGCCACAAAAACTTTTCAGGCACTTCGAATTGAAGTGAATAGAGAGTTCGAAGTCTTGGAGCTTTCACTGCCTATTTTATTCAATTGCTTGAAACCTGGAGGAAGGTTAGGAATTATTTCTTTTCATTCTTCCGAAGACAGAATTGTTAAGCATGGGTTTAAGAAAATATATACTGAAAATAAAGATCGCTGCAAAATTGTAACTAAGAAACCTATAGTGGCAGGTGTACAGGAAGTGGAGCAAAATCCTCGGGCAAGGAGTGCAAAACTTAGAGTGATTGAAAAGTTAGTGCTATAATAATAACAAGATGAAAAACTCAAAAGTTAAACGAACTCTTGTCTTATTTATAGTTGTTGCAGTACTTGGCTTTGCACACATTTACTTACGAATGCAAAATGTTGAGCAGCAACTGTCTATTAATAAATTACAACGAAAAATCAAAGAAGTGGATTTAGTTAATAAAGAATTAAAAGCTCAAAGGGCGACGTTGCTTTCTTCTGAAAAACTAAAAGGCTATGCCAATAAATATCAACTTCGAGAACCCTCAAGCAAACAGGTCGTAGTACTAGAAGATGAGTAACCAATTCAACCCTGAACAAGACAGAAACGAATCGATTAAACTTAAGTCCTATATTGTTCTTTTTTTTGCAACACTTTTAATTCTAGTTGTTTTGGCCAGACTCATTTTCATTCAAGTAATTAACAGAAGTTACTATGTTAATTATTCGAAAAAACAGTTTATTCGAACTGCAAAAATATATCCAAATAGAGGATTGATTTACGATAGAAATGGAAATCCATTAGCCTTAAATGTTCAAAGATTTAATATTTTCATCACTCCAAGAGGGATTAAAGATCTGGGAACTACTACTTATGAGTTGGGTAAAATAATTAAAGGTGTTAATTATAGAAAGTTATATAAAAATGTAAAAAGAAGAAATAAGTTTACTTGGGTCAAAAGAGACATAGAGCTCTCAGATAGCGATGTTGAAAAAATAGAAAAACTTGATGGAGTAAATGTGGAAAGAGTTTGGGGAAGGTTCTACCCAGATAAAAACCTTGCTTCGCAAGCAATAGGCTTTGTAAATATTGATAACAAGGGTATTTCAGGACTCGAGCTTAAGTACGATAAAGAGTTAAAAGGAAGAGAGAAAACCATTTCTTATATTAGAGATGCTAAAGGAAGGGCCTTGAAATTTGAAGCGGAGACAGGCTCACTTGCTCCAAAAGACTTAACACTCAGTATTGATAAAGAGATTCAAAGAGTTGCTCAAAAATATTTACGAGAAGGGGTGGAAAAGCACCAAGCACTCGCGGGTGGAATTGGAGTTATGGATGCAAACACCGGGGAGATTTGGGCGATAGCTAATTATCCAAGTTTTGATTCGAACAATCCAAGCTCTAGCGAAGTTAAACATAGAAAACTTAGTTTTATTTCGAACCCATTTGAGCCAGGTTCTGTCTCAAAAGCTCATACAGTTGCTACAGCACTTGAGGATGGAAAAGTATCATTGGCCAGTGTTTATGATTGTGAGAATGGAAGTATGCGAATCGGCCCTGATCGAATTAGAGAAAGTAATGGCCACCAGTACAAACTTTTAAGTGTTGAGGAGATTCTCAGCTTGAGTTCAAATATTGGAACAAGCAAGATCGCTTTTGATCTAGGGGAAGAAAAAATCATAGAAGGTTTTAAAAGTTTTGGATATGGAGAAAAAACAGGCTTAGAACTCCCATCAGAGTCAAAGGGAATCTTTAACTTTGAAAAAGGTATGAAAAAAATAAAGCTTAGTAATGTAAGTTTTGGACAAGGGGTTGCTGCGACAGGAATTCAAATGTTGAAATCATTCGCACCATTTGCAAATGGTGGTTACTTAGCTCGACCAACTTTAATAAAAGTAGATGAAAAAAGTAGTGAGCATAGAATAAAACTTTTGGAGGGTGAAACGGTAACATCCATGCAAAAGGCAATGATTAAAGTTATTGAATCGGGGACAGGTAGTAGAGCTCAGATTAAAAATTTTAAAATTGCAGGAAAGACGGGGACAGCCCAAAAGTCTTCTGGTAATTCAAAAGGGTATGCTAAAGATGAATATATTGCTTCTTTTGCAGGTTTTCCAGTAGGAGCCGATAAACCATTCGTTATATTCGTCTATGTAGATACTCCAACAAAAAATGGTTTTTATGGAAATGAAGTGGCCGCTCCAATTTTTAAAAAGGTCGCAGAGTCTATTTTGATTAAAAATAATGAACTCAAATCTCTAGCATTTAGTTCTAAAATAAATAATGATAAGGTCCAATTTAAGCAGGCTTCTGTTAAGAGAGTTCTTTCTGAAAAAATACCAAACTTTTTAGGCCTTGATTCTAGCGCAGCTCAATCATTGGCGAAGAAAATTGATGTAGAGGTCGAAATCATAGGGAGAGGCGTTGTCGTGAAGCAGTTTCCGAAAGAATTTACAGCATCTTTAAAAGACAAGAAAGTTATCTTGAAACTAGAGATTCCAAGGTATGAGTGATCAAAAGTTTTTAAAGGCGAAAGGGATTCCTCAAAACTTTTCAAATATTCAGTGGAGAACTCAAGAGTCGAATAAAGATTCATTGCTTTTTATTCGAGGATCAAAAAAATCCTTAGAGTTAGTTTTAGAGGGAGATTTTTTATACTCTCACATTATCACGGATTGTGAGGATGTTTTTTCTAAACTAGAGAATGTTTCACTCGTAGCTTCTGGTGATTTTATTTCATGTCAGAAATATTTCTTAGATTCAATTTATCCATTCCCAAAAAACAAAAAGATGATCGCAGTTACTGGGACAAATGGAAAAACGACTGTGACAAGTCTTTTAGAGCAGGCACTTAGGCTTTCCAATAAAAAAGTTCTTTTCATTGGAACATTAGGTATCTTTTTAAATAACAAAAAAATAGATGACTTGCACTTAACTACACCTTCTTACATTGATTTGAGAAAAATATTATTCAATCACAAAGATGAATTTGAATTTGTTTGTCTAGAAGCTAGTAGCCATGCTCTTGAGCAAGAAAGATTCTTTGGAATGAAATTTGATGGAGCTGCTTGGACTAATCTTTCTCAGGATCACTTAGATTATCACAAAACATTAGAATCTTATTTCGAGGCAAAGAAAATAATTTTAAACCATACAAGAAAAAAAGAACTATTTATCTTAGCTTCACAAAAAGAGTTAGAGGGAAAATTAGAAGGCTCTGGTAAAATTAAGCTAGTAGAGCATGATCAAACTTTCATTGACTTGTTTGCAAATACTTTTGAATTCAAACTGCACTTTAATCAAGAAAATCTTTTACTAGCAAAAGCTCTCGCGGATTTCTTATTGGAAGAGATCTCCTGGGAAAGTATATCTAAGAAGTTACATTTACCAGTAGGCAGAGTTGAAAGAATCAAATGGAGTAGTGGACGAGATATTTTAATTGATTTCGCTCATACTCCCGATGCTCTTCGAAATGTCACTCAATCTTTAAGGAAAACTTACCCACAAAGAAAGCTCATCACACTTTTTGGGTGTGGTGGAGATAGAGATAGAACCAAAAGAAGCTTGATGCTAGAAGCAGTTCTCGATAGTTCTTTTCAGGTATATTTAACTTCTGATAATCCTCGAACAGAGAATCCTGAGCAAATAATGCAAGATGTATTAAAGGGTCGAAAAATTGAAAAGGTGGTAGAGGTCGTAGAGAGAAGAGAAGCCATTAAGTTGGCCTTGTCACAACTGCCTGTTGACTCAATATTACTCGTTGCCGGTAAAGGCCATGAAAACTATACTCTTATTAATGGAAATAAAATTCCCTACAGCGACAAGGAAGAGGTTTTAAAAATTATTCATGGTCAAATCTGATTTATTTTTTTTAGGCAAAGAAATTTTTCAAGTATGGAATAAGCAAGCTCTTAAAAAAGATGCTTACCTTTTTTGTACAGACTCTCGAGTCGCCGATAAGGACTGTGCCTTTGTTGCGATCAAGGGAGCGCAGCATGATGCCTTTTCTTTTATCGAAAACCTTTTGAATGAAGTGACTTTAATTGTTTTTGAATCAAGCGATAAAAAAAATGAAGCGATAGAAAACTTAAGCAAGCGCTATCCAGGTGTCTGCTTTGTCAGTGTGAATAACAGTGTGAAATATATCCAAAATTTAGCTAAAGAGCACTCAGCATATTGCTCAAAAAAAGAAGAATTCAAGTTTATTGCTATCTCCGGTTCAAACGGGAAAACAACAACAAAGGAAATGTTGTTTCATTTTTTAAACTCCGTCGCTCCAGGTAAAGTGATTGCTACCCAAAAAAATGACAATAATCACTTAGGTGTTCCATTTACAATCTTAAGAATTAATCCAAACATTCACACTATTGGGATTATTGAGTTTGGCAGCAACCACCCTGGGGAGATGCAAGTTCTTTGTGACCTTACTCATCCAAACTCAGGCTTAATAACAAATATAGGCTTCACGCATATGGAGTTTTTTAAAACTCTTAAAGATGTTTTCAATGAAGAATCTTCAATTTTTTATAAAGTTAAAAAACATACTAATGAGCAAGGTTTTTTTCTAGTAAACCTGGATGATGAAAACTTAAAAGAGCTTAAGCTATATAAAAATGCAAAAACTTTTTCAACAAGTTCAAGCGATTGTGATTTTTTATATAAAATATCATCTGATAGCGTAGAAGTCGGAGAGCATGTTCTTAAAAATGATCAACTCATTGGAGATTACAATTTTATAAATCTTGCGAATGCATTCTTGTTGGCCAAGGAAATATTTCCTAAGAAAGCACAAGAATTAGAAAGAGCTAGTTTAAGTTTTGTTTCAAAAGGAAACCGTTCTGAGTGGATTAGCTGGAGAGGGGCTAAAGTTTTTTTAGATGCTTATAATGCAAATCCGAGTTCGATGTCACTTGCGATCAAAGCTTTTCTTGATTTTGGGACTAAACAGACACCTCCTGTAAGTAATATGTATTTAGTGCTGGGGGACATGAATGAGCTAGGAGAAAATGCAGAGCATTATCATTTTGAACTAGGAAGGTCGTTGTCGAAAGTACTTAGGGATGGGCTTGAATTGGCATTCATCGGTAAATACCAAAAATCATTTAGTGAAGGCTTGGGGCAAGCTAAATATAGTTTGTTTTCCAGTAGTGAAGAATTTATGAAAAGCTCTTTTTATTCAAAGATGAATAATGGGCTTATATTCGCAAAAGCGAGCAGATCTTTGCATTTTGAGCGTATTTTCGATATAAATACTCACTAAAAACTTTTGAGACCCCTTTAATGCTATATCATTTTTTTTACTCGTTTAAGAATAGTTTTTCCTATCTAAATATCTTTAGATACGTCACAACGAGGTCATTTTTAGCATTTTGCATTGCCACAATTGTAGCAATTATTTTTGGTCGTAAATTCATTGATTTTATCAAGAAAAAACAATTCGGTCAGACTATTCGAGAAGAAGGTCCAAAGTCTCATTTAAAAAAAGGTGGAACACCAACTCTTGGGGGAGTGTTCTTAAGTTTTGCAGCAATTGTTGCAATCGCTATTTGCGGGAACTTTTCATCGGTACCTCTGTTGGCGACATTGTTTGTTTTCTTTGGATATTTTTTTCTTGGGCTCATCGATGATTGGAAAAAAGTTGTGCATAAAAATACTGCTGGAGTCTCGGCTAAGGGAAAACTTTTTTGGCAATTTTTAATTGCAGGCCTTGCGATGTACTTACTTGTATCAACGAAAACAATTTCAACTGAATTATATATTCCATTTTTGAAATCTCCGATTTGTGATTTAGGGTATTTTTATATTTTCTTTGGATCTCTTGTTATTGTCTCATCAAGCAATGCAGTCAATCTAACTGATGGGCTAGATGGACTTGCTGTGGGACCAGTTATCACCTCTTTAATTACGCTGTGTATCTTCTGCTACTTAGGTGGTCACGAAGAGCTTTCGCAGTATCTTTATATTCCATACACACAGGGCTTGAGTGAGCTGGTTGTTTTCTCAACTGCTTTGATTGGCGCTTGTGTTGGATTTTTATGGTACAACACATACCCCGCACAAGTTTTTATGGGAGACGTTGGATCTTTATCTTTAGGCAGCGTTATTGGAATGTTGGCAGTCATTAGTAAAAATGAATTTTTATTAATGGTGTTTGGTGGCGTTTTTGTAATAGAAGCTCTTTCAGTCATTTTACAGGTAGGCTCTTTTAAATTGAGAAAGAAAAGAATATTTAGAATGGCACCAATCCATCACCACTTTGAATTAAAGGGATGGGAAGAACCAAAAGTAATCGTTAGGTTTTGGATAATAAGCCTATTATTAGCAGTGGTAGCTTTAACAACAATTAAAATTAGATAATTAAATAAGGAAGTCAAAATGCAAGAGTATAAAGGTAAAAAAGTTTTAATTGTCGGCCTGGGTAGAACAGGTTTTGTCCTTATTAACTTTTTTAATAAGCTTGATTGTTTAATTAAAATTACTGATATTAAACCTATCTTTGACCTTAACAAACAGGTTAAAAGAGTTAAGAAAATTCGACCAACTCCAGAGCTTGTTTTAGGTGAGCATAGGGAGTCTGATTTTCTAGAAGCAGACCTGATTGTTTATTGTTCATCAGTAAACCCAGACCTTCCTCAACTAGAGCTGGCCAGAGAACATGGAAAAGATGTTTATTCTGAATTTACATTTGCAGCTAAATATTGTGATAAACCAGTAATTGCTGTTTGTGGAAACTATGGAAGAACTACAATTAGCCATATGATCGCTTATACTTTGAAGCTAGATAAGAAAAAAGTTTTTGTTGGTGGAACAAGTGAAGAGCCTTTCATTAACTATCACTTTTTAGAAGATAAAGATGAGATCGATTATGTAGTTGTCGAAATTTCTCCCGCTAAAATAAAAAGTTTGAAATTTCTCAAACCAATACTTGTAGTTTATCCAAACATCGATGACTTAAAGATTCCAGCAGTGTTTAGATCTGTGGGAGAGTATGTTGAAACAAGTCTTTCTGTTGGAAACCTTTTAGGTGAAGATGGGCATCTTATTTTAAACTTTGATAAGCTTGCTTCGCTTGGTGTTTTTAAAGATGTGAAAGCCCAAAAGTTTTGGTACTCAAGAAGGTCTTTTGCAAAAATGGGAGTAATGGGAGAGGTTCAAGGAACACATTTCCATGGAAGAAGAATTCACTCAAATGTTCATTATCATTCTGAGTTTAAAGTAAATTCAATGCGAGTGATCGGAGTAAATAATAGAGAAAATATGATGGCCGCAATCACTGCTTGTAAGGCCTTAAAGTGCTCTGATAAAGCAATTCAAGAATTTATTGTGAAGTTTCCAGGAATTCCGCATCGACTAGAGTTTGTTATCGAGAAAAATGGGGTGAAATTTTATAATGATTCAAAATCTGAATCAATGCCTGATTTAAGAAAGTCATTAGAAGCTTTCCCTGCTGATGTTATTTTGATTGCTGGAGGAAAAGACACGGAACAAGTTTTTGAAGGTTATGAAGATACTTTTAAATCAAAGGTTCGACTTTTAGTTTTAGTCGGAGAATGTAAAGAATCTATGAATCGTAGTGTGGGAGATCACACGCAAACTTACCTTGTTGGGTCTTTTGATGAGTCGATACTTATTGCCTACCAAAAGTCGAGAACGGGCGATATCATAGTACTTTCCCCGGGTAATAGTTCTACCGATGTATTTCGAGACTATGGGGAAAAAGGTAACTATTACAAAAAACTCATCTATCAACTATAATTAAAGACAGAAGTATTTTGTAACCCAAGGAAGGAGAGCACTGTTATAGAAAGGCCTAAGGAACTCAGGTATTTTATTGTTGTCTTAAGTGCGTTGTGCTTGATTGGCTTATCGATGATTTATTCATCTAGCTATATCTATGCCAAAGAAGAGTTTGGAAGTTCTTGGCACTTTCTAAGTAAGCAAATGTTTTTCATGATGTTTGGAGTGGTAGGAGCCTTTATATTATCTCGATCAAAGTTCGATTTTTGGTTTAAACATTCATTTAAAATTCATATCGCTTTTACTTTTTTACTGGCACTTTGCTTTTTCCCAAGCCTGGCTTTACAAATAAAAGGAGCAACTCGTTGGATTCGAGTTGGTGGCTTCACAGTACAGCCAGGTGAGTTTGTTAAGTACTCAACTCTTTTTTGTTCGGTTTCTTTTTTTGGTTATTTCTCAAGATGGGATGCTCGAGAAAGGTACATAAGATTTGGAATACTTATTTTTCCAATGTTGCTTTTAATGTTACAGCCTGACTTTGGAATGTTTTTTCTTTGTGCAATGAATATAATTCTCGTTAGTTTCTTTAGTGATTTCCCACGAAAGTGGTTTTACTCATCATTTCTTGTTTCTTTGGCCTTGATGGGTGGATTACTTATTATGGCTCCATACAGAGTCAAAAGATTAGTGAGTTATCTAGACCCTTGGAATGATCCTATGGACTCAGGGTTTCAAGTCATTCAATCTTTCTTGGCTTTTGCGCTTGGAGGGGTTTGGGGAGCAGGAATAGGAAACTCAAAAGAAAAACTTTTTTATCTACCTGAAGCTCATAATGATTTTATTTTTAGTGTCATAGGTGAAGAGCTTGGTTTTGCAGGTACTTTGCTTCTTATCTCTCTTTTCTTTTTATTTTTAATCTGGGGGGTGAGATTGGCTTTGGGAGCAAAGGGTAAGTTTAAGCCAGTCTTTGCTATAGTGGCCATTGTTTCTATTACTCTTCAAGCAATTATTAACATGGGAGTTGTTTTAGGTCTTCTCCCGACTAAAGGGTTAAACTTACCTTTTATTAGTTATGGGGGGTCATCTTTATTGGCAAACGCGCTTTTACTGGGATTGTTTTTTTCGGTAGTATTACAAAATGAATCTGAACCTCCAAGAACAACTGAGCCAGCTTAAAGAAATTAAGCTTTATTCAAATATAGACCTCAAGAAATATTCAACAATGAAGCTTTGTTCACAAGGAAGCTTACTCGAAATTCATTCATTGAAGGCCCTTCAGGAAGTAGTCGTACTTCTTAATAAGAAAGGGGTGAGTTATCAAGTTATTGGATGGGGGGCAAATACTTTACTTCCAGAAAATTTAGGTGAAAAAATATTATTAAAGTTGAAGTTTCAAAACTATAAAATTAATGATTTTTTTAAGCTCTCTAAAAACTATACTTTTCCTGCTTGTTTTCCACTACCGTCTCTTGTAAAAATGGCTGAAAAATTTTGTCTTTCAGGCTGGGAGTGCTTAACAGGGATTCCAGCAAGTATTGGGGGGGCTACTTTTATGAATGCAGGGACAAAATTAGGAGAGATTGGAAGCCTTATAACATCTGTACGCTACGTAAGTAAAAGTGGAGAGTTAAAAGAGCACTGTATAGATAAGAGTAGTTTTTCGTATAGACAGAATAACTTTCTTGAAGCATCTGATGTTATATATGAAGTGAGCTTAACTCATGAAGGAGTTGATGAAACAGTTCCTAGTAAAATCTCAAGTTACCGCAAACTTAGAAGAGAAACTCAGCCCTTAGATGAAAGTAGTTGTGGATGTGTTTTTAAAAACTTTACTCATGAATCTGCTGGAAAAGTGATTGATGAGATAGGCCTAAAGGGTTTTCGATATAAAAACTTATCTATTAGTGAAGTTCATGCAAACTTTATTATCAATCATGGAGGGGCGACTTTGGAAGACTTTTCATACTTAGTAGCAAAAGTGAAAGCAAAGGTGCTTGAGGAAAAAGGTCAGAAGATTGAATGTGAGGTCAGGTATCCCTTATAATAAGAGTATGAAGAAGTTTTTAGCTTTCCTTTTATTTTTTGCTTCACAAACCTTAAGTGCATCTGTTTTCTCTGAAATTAAATTTGGGAAATGTCCCCAAAAAAGAGTAAAAGATATTTCAGAAGATCTCTTAGATTCTTTTAAGAAAAAAAAGAGCATGGGAGATTTGAAGAAAATTCTTCTTAGTAAAAAAATCGAAGAAAAATACTTTATCACAAGCTATCAAATTGATTATGAGCCAGTAACCAACAAACTACTCATGAGCTTCGAATGTCCTGATTTAATAGGCAATATTGTACTTTATGATAAAGCGGGAAAGAAGAAGTACCACATGGTTTTAGGGAGAGATGGAAAAACTTATGACCCTAACTATGAGGTTTTGCTCAGAGCGGAGAGTAAAATTAAAGGAAAGTTAACCTCTGTTTCCTTTGAAGACAATGTTGTAACACAAAAAAGGTTGGGGCAGATGTCTGATTACTTGAAATTTTTAGAGAAACAGAAGGGAATTGATTTTAATGAATTAATTTTGAATAAAGAAAATCAATTAGTGGGAATTTTTTCAAGAAACCAGTCAACAACAAGTGTCTTTTTTGGAAAACATTCTTGGAGTGAAAAAACACAAAGGTTGAAGAAATCACTCGACTACTTTATGGATAAGAAGAAACAGCCTAGTTTAATCAAGTTTGTTGATGATAAAAAAATTGTTGTCAAGTTTTCTCGACCTTTATAGGATATATTTAGGGAAGCTTTTATAACAGAAGGACTCTGTTGAGCAAACTAATATGAGAAAGGAATCTCATGGATAAAAAAGTGAAGTCAAAAATATTTGTTGCACTAGATATAGGAACGACTAAAGTCTGCACTATTATTGCGTCTACTAGTGAAAGTGGTGTCGACATTTTAGGTGTGGGTTCTCACCCAAGCTATGGCCTTAAAAAGGGCTGCGTCATAAATATCGAACAAACAGTAAAATCAATTCGTTGTTCTCTAGAAGAAGCAAAGCTGATGTCGGGAATTAGTGGCATTGATTATGCAACCATCGGAATTGCGGGAAATCATATTTACTCTTTCAATAGTTCAGGAGTTGTTGCTACTAAAAATAAAGAAGTAACCCCAGAAGATGTGAGTCGAGTTTTAGATGCGGCAAAGGCCGTAGTCATTCCGTCAGATAGAGAAATTCTTCACGTATTACCTCAAGAGTTTAAGGTTGATAATATTGGTGGAATTAAAGATCCCGTTGGAATGTATGGAGTTAGACTTGAATCTAATGTTCACGTTGTAACAGGACAAACAACTCTCATTCAAAATTTAATAAAGTGCGTTGAGCAAGCAGGTATAAGAACTCAAGATATTATTTTACAACCAGTTGCTTCATCTAGGTCAGTTTTATCTGAAGAAGAGAAAGAGCTTGGTGTTGTTCTTGTTGATATCGGTGGGGGAACAACAGATATTGCTATCTGGAAAGAAGGCAGTCTTGTCTGTTCACAAATAATTCCTGTCGGGGGTAGCCATTTCACAAATGATTTAGCGGTGGCGCTGAAAATTTCACATAATGAAGCCGAACGAATTAAAATAAATCATGGATCGATTATTCCTGAAAAAATTCATGATAATCATATTACCGTCCAAAGTATTTCAGGAATGAAGCCAAGAGAAGTTGAGTGTCGTTATGTTTCTAAAATTTTAGAAGCTAGAGCGCAAGAGCTTTTAAAAGTAATTAAAGAAGTCACTATTTCAAGTTCAATGTTCTCTGAAATGAATGCTGGATTTGTGATTACAGGTGGAGGAGCTTTAATAAAGGATTTAATACCTTTTGCAGAGTTTAACCTTGAACAACCAGTGAGACTTGGTTTTCCAGTAACTTTTGGAGGTATGACTAATGTTATGCAAGATCCAAAGTTATCAACAGTTTTAGGGTTGTTATTAGAATCTGTTGACCAAGACCTTGGTGAAGATAACTTTGAAAATAAAAATATTAATGAAAATGAAAGTTCCGAAGATATTATCACAAGGTTTAGTAAATCTTTGAGAAGTGTCTTTCGAGAAATTTTTTAGCAGGAGATTTAAATATGTTTGAAATAGCAGATTCGAAAAAAGAAAAAAGAGCTGGTGCAAAGATTACTGTTATTGGAGTTGGTGGAGCAGGCTGTAATGCTGTAAACACAATGATTGCTGCAGGGCTTGAAGGTGTTAACTATGTTGTTGCCAATACAGACTCTCAAGCATTAGATGCTAGTGATGCGGAGATCAAAATTCAAATGGGCCTGGAGCTTACAAAAGGTTTAGGGGCGGGGGCAAACCCTGAGGTTGGGAAAAAAGCAGCGCTTGAAGATTTTGAGTCAATCACTGAAACACTTATCGATTCAGATCTTGTTTTTATTACTGCAGGAATGGGAGGGGGAACCGGTACAGGTGCAGCTCCAATTATTTCCAAGTTAGCAAAAGATTTAGGAGCTTTAACTGTTGGTGTTGTCACAAAACCATTTTCTTTTGAAGGAAAAAAGAGAATGAATCAAGCACTTGGTGGAATCAATGAATTAAAGCCAAACGTAGATTCACTTATTATAATTCCAAATGAAAAGTTATTAGAGGTTGCCGGAGAAGATCTTTCATTGATTGATACCTTTAAGAAGGCAGATGAAGTTTTACTCAATGCAGTTCAAGGAATTGCAGACTTAATTAATAACACAGGTCTTATTAACTCTGACTTTGCTGACGTTGCAACAATAATGGGTAATAAGGGAACAGCAATCATGGGAACAGGTTATGCAAGTGGTGAAGATAGAGCCTTGAAAGCAGCTCAAGCCGCAATAACTTCTCCATTACTTGAAGATGCAAAAATTGACGGGGCAACGGGCGTTATTGTTAATATTTCTGGAAACAAAGAAATTAAAACTTTTGAAGCGAACCAAGCAATGAAATTCATTATGGATGAAGCTGATGAAAACGCAGAAGTCATTTTTGGAACTGTTATTAATCCAGATATGGAAGAAGAGGTTAAAGTTACAGTTATAGCGACAGGGATTCAGCAAGAAGCCTATATGAATACAAACCCAATTCCAAAGACGAAATCTACTCGAGAGCCTGTTTCTGAACCAGTTCATCAAATGGTTGGTCGTTCATTACCTGCAGCAGCTCCTGTCTTTGAGAGTAGTTTTAAAGAAGAAGAAAAGTTTCCAGCTGAAGAAGTCACAATATCAGAATATGAAGCTAACCTTGCAGCAAAAGAAATTGAAAAGTTTGAAGCTCAACAAGAAGAAGATGCAAGAGTGTCTGAGCATAGGGCCGCTCAACAATCTCATGACGTTTCACAAAGAACTAAATCGATTGCTGAAAGATTAGGTTTTATGAGTTTTGATGAAGATGAATTTGATACTCCTTCATATCTAAGAAAGAGTGAATCGAAGCCAACAGAACCAGATAATGCTTAATGCTTAGTGAACAATCACTATTATTTTTTCTCTGACTTCTTTTGCAAATAAACTTCTAGTATAGATCCTTAACTCCTCTTTCGAAGGGGAGTTTTTTCTTAAAAATTGAAAGGTTTTTTTCTCAATCTGAGTTAAACTTTTTTCTGAAATATTTGTAGCATACTCAAATATTTGCGATCGAAGTGTGTCGACGATTGCTAAACCATTTGTCGCAAGTTTTCTGCGCATTTTAATAACATCTTTTGTTATTTCACTTCCGTTATCGGCCCTAATAATAAGTGGATTTGAATTGGGGTCTAACTCATCTGTGATCTTATGAGAGTAATCTCTTTTTATTGTCACTCTTTGAAAATCTTTAAGAAGATATGAATTGAGCCCTAGTTCATTTCGTGAAAAGTGATAATGCTTTTTCAAGAGAAAACTTTCTCCATGAATTGGATGGTAATGCGTAAAGGGAATAAGTGAGGATAAAAAAGCAATATCTTTTTGACCCGGGTGGCCTGAACAATGTATTTTAAAATCTTTATTAGTGATAATATCAGCACCAAGTTCAATGAAATTGTTATAAAGACCTTGGAGTTGTTTAGCATTCCCAGGAATCACACTTGAGCTAAAGACTATTAAGTCATCACGGCTGACTTGGTAATGCCCACCTTGCCCCTTACTAAGGTTAGTAAGTGTTGACCTGTAGTCACCTTGGCAACCAGAAACAATGATTATGGGGTATTGATCACCTTTAGAGTACTGGTCAATATCAAATACATGTGAAGAGTTTTTAATCAAACCACTTGAAACTGCACTCGAAAAATAAAAATGAATAGAACGTCCGTAAAGATAAACGTTCTTCCCAAGCTCTTTGGCGGTTTCGATAATAGATTTCATTCTCTGAACATTAGAAGCAAAGCAAGTGACAGTAATTCTCTTAGGAGCTTTTAAGACCTCTTTTAAATCGATACTGACTTCTTGTTCTGTCAGAGTATGTCCAGGATCTTGAATACTTGTACTGTCTAGAAAGCCACAAAGAATTCTTTTGGATTCAAAGTTTGGTCTTAATTCTTTTAAAGCTTCAATCGCCAGCCTAGAGCTTGGATTTATTTTAAAGTCAGATGAAAAGAAGGCTCCTGCATTATCTTTTTCAATATAAAAGGCAAATGTTTGTGGTGTAGAGTGATCTATACCAAGTGCAGTGATTTTAAGTCCATCAATCTCCACAGAGTCTTTGTGATTAAGTATTTGAAAGTTTTCAATATCTTTCTTTAATTTACTTTTTAAAATTTCAAAGCAAAATCTAGAGCAATAAATTTTAAGATTAGGTCTGAATTTTAAAAGTTGAGAAACCGCTCCGATATGATCTTCATGGGAGTGTGTGAGAAAAAGTGAATCAAACTTATCTGTAAGTAAGGGATAAAAATTTGGGTGGAGGTGTCTTACCCCTAAATACCCATCTCTTGGAAAAAGAATTCCGCAATCAATAATGATTCCAGCATTACGTGACTCAATAAGAGTCATGTTGCCACCAATCTGGCCAACGCCTCCTATCGGTTTGATACTAAAAAGAGAATTAGTGTTGGGGTTGTTCAATATTGTCTTCAGATGTTTTTAATGGATTAAATTTTGCGCTAAATAGATCTTTTCGGATAACTTCTTTGATCTTACAAGAAATTATTTCTGCGGCGCTGTCAGTTTCTTCTCCGACAATAATATCAGCAAATTGTTTTTGAGGATCTAGATACTTTTGATACATAGGCCTAACTGTTCCATAGTACTGAGAAATAACAGATTCCATTGAACGATTTCTTTTTTCAATATCTCTGTGAAGTCTTCGGATAAACCTAATATCTGCATCTACATTTAAGAAACACTTAGTATCAATCAGGTTTCGGACATCTTCGTTAAATAGTGTGAAGATACCTTCGAAAATTAAAACCTTCTTTGGAGACAAAGGGATCGATTGGTCTGCAAGTCTTTTACTTACTCCAAAGTCGTAAACAGGAACCTGGATACTCATACCTTCTTTTAAGGCTTTTAAGTGAAAATGTAATAATTCCCAATCAAAAGCTTTAGGATGATCAAAATTGGGCTTTCCATTGGACCCGTAGCTCTCTTTTGGCTGTTCGGCTAAGTAGTAAGAGTCCATTGAAAGGAGAGCAAGATCTTCTTGATAGTCACCAAGTTGGTCAATAATCTTGTGTGCGAAAGTTGTTTTTCCAGAACCAGATCCACCGGCAACGCCTAAAATATACATCTTTTATCCCTTAAAATAAGCTCGAAGGGAGAATAACAGCATTAAGGCGATAGTTAAAGTTGGGTGTAAGAATTACAGGTATCGATTTTTAAGTCTAATTTGTTATGATGAAGCCTATGTACCCAATACTCTTAAAAACAGCTTCTTTTAAGCTTTACTCTTATCCTGTGCTTTTGGGCCTTTCACTCGCACTTTTTATCTTTTATATTTGGGAAAATACTAAAACAGATATCAATAGGCCATTTCTACATTTTGGACTAATGGGGCTATTAAGCTTTGTATTCGCAAAAGCACTCTTTTGGCTGTCTTTACCTGCTCACCTTAAGGACATGGCAGCTTTCGTTAGTTTTTACTATGGGGGAGGCTATGTTTTCTATGGGGGACTCTTTGGTCTATTGCTTGCAGTATATCTGAGTCAAAAGTTATCTTTGATTAAAAAAATTTCTTGGCAAGATTACGTTCCGGCAATTTGTTTAGCACATAGTGTTGGACGCATTGGATGTTTTCTCGCTGGATGCTGCCATGGAAAAATGATCATGCAGTGGGGGACTTACTTTCCAGTTCAAATAGTTGAAGCAGTGTTGCTTTTTATTTTATTTATTGTTTTTCATAATTTGAAAAAGAGGAATATAGAGCAAGTTTCATATCTTATTTATTACCTTGCAAGTTATTCTATTATACGGTTTTTCTTGGAGCTTTTAAGGGGAGATGAGATTCGTGGAATTTACAGGAGGTTAAGTACTTCCCAGTGGGTTTCAATAGGCTTGATTGTGATTAGTTTTCTTTGGTGGAGTCGAACAAGAAAACACGAGACCTAAGTTAACATTTATCAATTACACTTTATTGTCAGTTGTGAGAAAAAAAGGCTTAAGTGATTTAATTTAATTTTTTAAGGAGAAAGAATGAAAAAAATAACTGCTCTGGTATGTTTACTATTGTTAAACATTGGAACTTTCGCAAAAGATTTAAACTTAGCTGAAGGATATTATCAATATCGTAAGCACAGTATTGTTTTTGAATGTAATAATAACGCTGAAGAGTGTACTGATGTGACAAGTGTTCTAATTAAGGGAAAGCGAAACAATGTAAAAGAAGTGATAAAAGTTGGAAGAAGGGTGTCTTTTACTCAAGCAGAAATTAGTCTTATTGAAGAGAAATCAAAGAGTGACTTTAATGGCGATATACTTCCAATTGAGGATATTGGTTTACCTACTGCATTCGGAATGATTCTTGGAGGTCTGGCTAGTTACTATGATGATGGTGTTTTCATTATTCCTAGAGTACTAGTTGGAGGAATTTTAGGTTTCTCTGTTGATGTTTTAACTCTTCCTCTTAGAGTCATTATGATAGCGCCAAATAAAGTAATTAAGACCAGTCGACTAAAGAAAAATCTTCATAATAGTAAAGAAAAAGTTTTGTTAAAAAGAATGAAAGTGTCTAAAGAATCTTTTAAAAAGCTCAAAAATATTCTCGACTTAAATTAAAATATTAAAAATATGACTAAGCCTTAGTTTAACTAGGGCTTTTTTGATGTTTATTCTACTTTCTCTTCTTCTTTTTTTTCAAACATATCGGGAGCAAGTTCTTTTAATTCATCAGTCCCAACATAGAGTTCGGTTTCAAGGGTTTCATTTCCCCAAGCAATAAATGCATCATCATGATTATACATCGTGATAGTTTCCCAAGGGCAATCTTGCGAACAGTTTTGACAACCAATACATCTGGCTAAATCAATCTCAACAGTTTGTTGGAATCCAGGGTTCAAAGGGTTTGGGCCAGCAACAAGTTCAATTGAATCAACAGGGCATCCTGCAATACAAACTTCACAACCGGTACAACCAGATTGGTGCACTACGGCCAAAAGCTTCGGCGGTTTTTTACCCTTTCTTTTAGGTTTAAACCTGGCCGGGTGGAATGGATTTTCTACTTTTACTTCGCTCATACAAATTCATTTATGACTAATTAAGGTGTAGTATAACTTAAATTGGTTAAAAAAGCAGCTAGAGAGATGAGAAATGAAAAATAAGCTTAGATTTGTGAGTGCGGCGAGTTTGTTTGATGGACATGATGTGTCGATAAACATTATGAGACGCCTATTACAGGCCAAAGGAGTGGAGGTTATCCATTTAGGGCATAATCGCTCAGCGAAGGAAGTTGTAGAGGCGGCGCTTTCTGAGGATGCTCACGCAATTGCTCTGAGCTCCTACCAAGGTGGGCATAATGAGTATTTTGCCTACGTTCGTGAGCTCTTAGATGAAGCAGGAGCCAAAAATATACGAATTTTTGGTGGTGGTGGGGGTGTTATAACTCCTAGCGAAATCGAGGCTTTAGAAAAGAAGGGTATAACTAAAATTTATTCTCCTAAGGATGGAATGAACCTTGGACTTGAAGGAATTATTGAAGACATGATCCAAAAGTCTGATTATTCGACTTTAGAAGATGTGAACTTTAAAAAAATGCCAGAAACTTTAAGCACATACGAATTAGCAAAGTGCCTGACTTATATCGAAAATCAAAAAGAAATACCTATAGAGTCTAAATCGAAAAAGGTCCCTGTTATTGGAATAACGGGAACAGGGGGAGCGGGAAAATCTTCACTAATTGATGAATTGCTTTTGAGATTTTATCAACACGGGGGCAATCGAAATGTCGCCCTCGTTAGTGTAGACCCTACGAAGAAAAAAACCAAAGGAGCTTTGCTTGGAGATCGGATACGTCTAGGTTCAGCAAGTTTCGAAAATATTTATATCCGTTCTTTAGCGACAAGAGATTCTAAGACAGAGTTAAGTCCAGAGATTAAGAAAGTCGTAGATTTTTTAAAGTCACGAAGCTTTGATTTAATTATTGTGGAAACTTCAGGGATTGGGCAGGCCAGTGATGAGATTTTATCTGTGGCCGATCATTCTGTCTATGTAATGACCCCTGAGTTTGGGGCCCAGACACAGCTTGAAAAGATTGAAATGCTAGATTCTGCAGACTTTATTGTAGTCAATAAATTTGAAAAACCTAAAGCGCGCGATGCCATCAGAGATGTACGAAAGCAGTGGAGGCGTAATCATAATAGGTTCCATGATATCCAAGATATTGAAATTCCTGTCTACGCAACCATGGCGTCAAAATTTAACGATTCTGGGGTGAATCAACTCTTTCATGATCTTTGTTTAAAGGTTGGAATTGATTTAAATGTCAATGCAGAAACTTTTGAAATGCACAAAGAGCCAAAGGAAGTGGGAACTATTATTCCTGTTTCGAGAGTTCATTATTTAAGAGAAATCTCTGATACATATTCTAAATATAGAGATGAAACTGAAAAGAATGTGGAAAAGTTAAAAAAATATGAAGTCCTAGAAAGTGCAAACAGCTATCTAAAAACTTTAGATGTAGAAGAAATAAAAGCTAAGTCGCAAGTAGATGATAAAATTTTTCAGCAAGTAGAATCTTTTGATAAAACTATTGAAAATTATAAGACTGGTGAATTCTCTTATAGTGTTAGAGGTAAAGAACTTAAGGTGAAGAGTAAATATACATCCCTTTCACACCAAAACATTTCAAAAGCTGCATTTCCTCGTCTGACTTACTTATCAGAGAAGTACCGCTTCATCCGAGAAGAAAACC
>Ga0114957_1000700_pt1 | contig 41407 bp, 27 predicted proteins | sample BantaG_FD_87175 | JGI IMG/M metagenome (GOLD analysis project Ga0114957, IMG submission 87175) | Marine algal microbial communities from Bantry Bay, Ireland - BantryBay_4 metaG | ecosystem: Host-associated > Algae > Red algae > Unclassified | place: Bantry Bay, Ireland | collected 2014-11-21
CCTTTCGAGACGCTTGCCAAGTACGGAGCCGATGCCACCCGCTGGTACATGATTTCCAATGCACAGCCTTGGGACAATCTCAAATTCGACGTATCAGGAATCGACGAAGTACGCCGAAAGTTTTTTGGTACACTATATAATACTTATTCCTTTTTTACGCTTTACGCAAATGTGGACAATTTCAAATATCAGGAAAAAAATATCCCACTCGCAGACCGTCCGGAAATTGATCGCTGGATTATTTCATTACTCAATTCACTCGTTGAAGAGGTGGCGGCTGACTACGCCAATTACGAAGCAACGGTTGCTACTCGTAAGATTCAAAATTTTGTCGATCAGCACCTGAGCAACTGGTATGTACGACTTTGTCGCCGTCGCTTCTGGAAAGGCGATTATTCTGAAGATAAAGTTGCAGCTTACCAAACACTCTACGATTGTATGGTCGCTGTATCAAAAATGATGGCACCCGTCGCTCCGTTTTTTGCGGATTGGTTATATCGTAATTTGAATAGTATTACTAAAAAAGAAAAACATATTTCCGTTCACTTAGCTGATTTTCCAACCATAAATAAGGAAACAGTAGACGCTGCACTGGAACAACGAATGAGCTATGCACAGTCCATTAGTTCTTTGGTATTATCCTTACGGAAAAAAGAAAAAATGCGTGTAAGACAACCACTACAGAAAATTCTGTTGCCAGTATTGGACGTGGATTTTCAGGAACAGGTAGAAAATGTAAAGGATTTGATCTTGTCAGAAGTGAATGTAAAAGACATAGAATTTATGACGGACACCGAAGGAATTATTAAAAAAGGAATTAAGCCAAATTTTAAAACCCTGGGACGTCGGATGGGTAAGCACATGAAGACTGTGGCGCAAAAAATCGCCCAATTCGGTGATGCTGAAATCGTACAACTGGAACGCAACGGAACTATGCAAATAGAAATTGATGGCGCCACCTTCGATCTTACGCTCGAAGATTTTGAAATCTCCACACAAGATATTTCTGGCTGGTTGGTCGCCACAGATGGTCCACTAACAGTCGCACTCGATGTCACATTGACAGAAGACTTGACCAACGAATGGATTGCCCGCGAACTAGTCAACCGTATTCAGAATATCAGGAAAGATCAAAATTTGGAGATCACCGATCGTATCAATGTTACCCTCGAAGATCATCCTACTTTGAAGGTAGTGGTAGATAAATTTAGTGATTATATCGCTAATGAAGTATTAGCCAATAACATTGATCTTAACGGTCAAACAGCAGATGGTGTATCAGTAGTATTAACCGAAGCCCTGACGATACAAGTTGGTGTAGCTAAGGTTTAAACAAAAAATAAAAACGATTATTCAAGTCTTCCCCATCCGTCATCATGGCCCTGGTTCTGCCCGGCGCCTGCTTGTGTCGCTTGCGGCGATGCAGCCGGACGTCCTTTTGGTAGAATCTCCTGTTGATGCAGAAGGACTGATGGCAAACATGTCAGACCCTGGCTTGGTGCCGCCCGTAGCTATGCTGTTGTATGATAAAAATGATTTATCAAAAGCATCCTATTATCCCTTTGCCGAATTTTCTCCCGAATGGCAGGCGATTAAATTTGCACTGGAAAATAATATTTTAGTGAAATTTATGGATCTCCCTTTTGGTATCAAAAAAGAAAAACAAACTTCACTCACCGAAGAGGAGGAAAATAAAAAAGGTATTTCCAAATCAAAAACAAAAGATAAATTAACAAGTGATCCACTGGCCTATCTCGCCGAACTGGCAGGCTATGCCGACAGCGAACGTTGGTGGGAAGTTACCTTCGAAGAGCAGTTTGAAGAGGAAGAAATATTTCCAGCCTTACTTGAGTTATTGACAGCTTTACGAGCCGAAGTAGCAGATCATATCCCACCTGAAACTTTACTTAGGGAAGCGTATATGCGAAACACAATCCGCACTGCGATCAAAGAAGGAGCTGAAAAGATAGCCGTCGTTTGTGGTGCCTGGCATTCACCTGTATTAAATGATATTGAAAAATATAAACAAGCTGAAGATAACAAACTTTTAAAAGGGTTGAAAAAAATAAAACCTAAAGGAAGCTGGATTCCCTGGACGTACAGCCGACTATCTAAACAAAGCGGATACGGGGCTGGAGTAGCGTCACCTGCCTGGTATCAACTATTATTTAAAAATCCAGAAGAAGCAGTGATCCGATGGATGAGTCGACTGGGGCAACTATTTCGCGAAGCAGGAATGGACGGTTCTCCGGCACACGTAATTGAAGCAGTGCAATTAGCAGAAACACTCGCAACCGTACGACAGTTAAAACTTCCGGGTATCGAAGAACTTCGAGAAGCCGCTCTTGCTATTTTTTGTCAAGGAAATATACAGCAATTTGAATTGGTAGAAGAAAAATTAATTGTTGGAGGTGACATTGGGAAAGTGCCACTGAGTATTCCTAAAATGCCTTTTCAAGATAATTTAGAAAAAACAATCAAAACACTTCGATGGAGCAAGCTCTGGGAAACGGAATCTAAAACCGAAAAAATGCTGGATTTAAGAAAATCTAATCAAGTGAACGGTAGTCAGTTATTGCATCGAATGAACTTGTTAAGCATTCCCTGGGGGACACTTATCAAAGTAGTCAAAGGTAGTAACGCGGGGGCTTTCCATGAAAAATGGGAATTGAGATGGCAGCCCGAATTTGCACTAAAAACAATCGAAGCGGGAATGTGGGGGAATACGGTAGCCGAAGCAGCAAGTCAAAAAATCCGTAATAAAATGAAAACGCTAACTGATCTGCCCGACTTTACAGCGCTGATTGAATCCGCTTTTAATGCAGACCTTGCTTCTGTAATACCTGATTTGGTGGAAAAAATTGGTGCAGCTTCTGTGCAGACACAAGACATTACCCAACTCATGGACGCACTCTTGCCGCTGGTCAATGTGGTCAGGTATGGTAGTAGTCGTAAAATGGATACCGAGAACTTGTTGCAATTAATTGAACAAATGGTTCCTCGGATTACCGTAGCACTGCCCGTCAACTGTACAAATCTGGACGACGAAGCGGCTGCCGCAATGTTTAAGCGAATTACAGCCGTCAATCGTCGGATGTTTATTTTAAATGATTCCTCATTAATCAATCTTTGGCTGACCGCATTGCTGACTATGCAGCAGCATGAGACGACCAACCCACTACTTCGAGGTGCGACCACGCGCATACTTTTTGACAAGGAAGTACTGGATATAGAATCGGTAGAAATCTGGATGGAGTATACTTTATCCTCCGGCCAATCCCGGGCGGAAGCCGCCGCTACTTTAGAAGGATTTTGTTTTGGAAGCGGATTATTAATTATTCATAACCCTCAACTTTGGAATATTATCAATGATTGGGTAAGCCGCATCCCAATGGATACTTTTATAGAATTACTACCATTGCTACGCCGTACATTTTCTAATTTTAGCGAACCCGAAAGAAGCAAGATGATGAATTTAGCCAAGCACGGCCCCGTAAAAATAAACGTAAAAGAAGCAGGTAAAAAAGACTATGAAACAACACGTGCCGAGCGGATACTCGGCACGGTGCAACAATTATTAAATTAAAATTTTTCTATTCTTTCTCCTCTAATTTCATTTCTATTCTTCGTTTCAGTAAATCTGCGTCCAAGATTTTTACCCGTATTTTATCTCCCATTTTATAAACGATTTTTGACTTGCGACCAACTGCTTTTAGACGACTGTCATCCAAATCAAACGGTTCATTAAAGGTATCGAACCCGATCATTCCTTCCGCCTTACTTCCTGCTAGCTCAATAAATAATCCTCGGTCAATCATTCCACTGATATGGCCATCCATTACTTCCCCAACATGCTTGCTGATAAATTCTACTTGTTTATATTTGATGGATTCACGTTCTGCTGTCATGGCTTTACGCTCTTGTGCAGAGATGTGTTTACATTGTGCTTCGAGGTCTTCCTTCTTTTCGCGATGGGTTTTGTCACCTAGATTTTTAAATAAAATTCGGTGCGTAAGTACATCCGCATATCGACGGATAGGAGAGGTGAAGTGGGAATAATTTTCAAAACCTAAACCATAGTGTCCAATATTTTCTGTGGTATAAATGGCTTTTGACATGGTACGGATAGCGATAGGTTCTAACAATCGTAGCTCTTCATTCTCGCGGGCAGCTTTAGCTAAACTATTATAGGAATCCGCAATTTGTCGCGGTGTATCTAATGTCATTTTAAAACCTAGTTCTGCTGCAAATTTTCCAAAGTCTGCCACTTTATCAGGATCAGGTAAATCGTGTACCCGATAAACGAATGGAATCTCCTGTCCCTTGGATTTTTTAACCATGTAGGTGGCTACTTCTTTATTAGCCAATAACATAAAATCCTCAATCAGCAAGTGCGCATCTTTACGCTCCTTGACATACGCTTCAATTGGAACCCCATCTTCATCCAGTCGGAATTTGACTTCTTCTCCTTCAAAAGCGATAGCTCCATTTTTAAATTTCTTCTTTCTTAACTTTTTGGCAATGGTATTTAACAATAATAACTCACCGTGTAATTCTCCTTCTCCTGCTTCCAGAATTTCCTGTGCCTCTTCATACGCAAATCGGCGATCAGAGTGGGTAAGCGTTTTACCAAACCAACGGCTGGTTACCTTATAGGATTCATTAAAAGTAAAGACTGCAGAGAAAGTACATTTGTCCTCGTTGGGACGAAGGGAGCAGAGTTCGTTGGATAGTTTTTCTGGTAACATGGGACATACCCGATCTACCAAATAAACAGAAGTAGAGCGTTTCAACGCTTCATCATCCAATGCAGTATTAGGTCGTACATAATGCGTTACGTCAGCAATGTGTATACCGATTTCGATCTCTCCATTCTCTAATTTTTGCACAGAAAGTGCATCATCAAAATCCTTTGCCGTATCTGGGTCAATAGTGAATGTAGTAATCGTTCGCATATCCCGTCGGCTGGCAATTTCTGCATCACTTAGCTTTTCATTTAATGCTTCTGACTCTGCCAGTACTTCTTCCGGAAAGTCGATGTTAAATCCATTATTAATTAAAATAGAATTCATTTCAATATTATTACTACCTGCCTCACCCAATACAGTGGTTACCCGACCGAGTGGATTTTTAGCAGTACGAGTAGGCCACTGGGTGATCTTAACGACTGCTTTTTCTCCTTCTTTTGCTTCAAGCAAATCTTCCAATTCAATATATACATCGAAGGTTCGTCCACCTGCTTCTACAATAGCGACAGCGTATTTGTTCTGAATATTAATCGTACCGATAAAAAATTCGGATGAGCGTTCCAATATCTTGACCACTTTACCCTCGGGCTTACGTCGTCCTCGACTTATGGAAACAGATACACTCACCTTGTCTCCATTGAGCGCACCTTTGAGAAATTTTCCGGGAACGTACACATCATTTTCCAGTCCATCCACTACGATATAACCAGCTCCTGAGCGAGTCATATCTACGATTCCCTGATGTTCTTTAGTAACTTTGGGATCCCCCTTACGAGACACATTGCGATCCAGGCGGTATAGTTTATCTCCGAAAGAAAAGAGTTTTCCTTCTTCGGTTAGTCCTTCGAGTGCATGTTGTACGGAATCGGGAGAGTTGGTAATTTTAAGTTTTCTGATGATTTGCTTGGCGTTTAATTTTTTACGCGCATTTCTTTTGAGTAGTTTAAACACTTCTGTTTTTAAATCGCGGGCACTCAGATTGCGTCCCGAATTTTTAGATTTTTTCTTTTTTATCATTTTAAATTTTTTGTAAAGTTGGTGGTCGTTTCATTCTGAAACGATTTCTCCAGAAGGGAGCACTTCAATAGTAAAGGATTTGCTGGAACCAGCATCAAATTGATTGGTTTTTGCATCGGCCATCCCTGCTGCGACATAGATAACTAATTCTTCATCAATGGTGGCTACTGATCGTAATAACGTATTATCTACCACTTTAGTTCCAGCGATGACACTTTCATCTATCACTTGTCCCTTTTTATTATACGTCAGCAAGATATATTTATAATCAAGTAAACCGCCTAGCCAGTAAACGATTGCATGAAAGTTCTCTGATGCTTTTGAACGGAAACAAGCGATATATTCAGTAAACTCATCTATAGGTGGCTCATCTGGTCGCCTTAGATATTGATCAATCATTTGTTGAGGTAAAGGATCATTGGCTCGACTAAAATTTAAGTGGGTGTCTTCTCCCAGCGTTACCGGTAAATCTACTTCCGGAAATTTTTTTAAAAAGGCACTAAAGCTAACTCTTCCTGATGATGACATAACAATTTTTTAATCAAATTTAACAACAAAGATAATCGAAAAGAGTGGAATTACGGATAGTTGACAAATCACCTAAATCTAAATAGAAAAAGATGAATTATTTAGTATTATAATGATAATGTTTTGTATTTTTCGGGAAAATCAAAATAATTACTATGTATTTTAATTCTCAAGGGAAAGAAGAAGTAACCTACGACGCGATTGTTATTGGATCGGGAATCAGTGGTGGCTGGGCAGCTAAAGAACTTTGTGAAAAAGGACTAAAAACATTAGTGCTGGAGCGAGGCCGTAATGTCAAACATGTGGAAGATTATCCTACCATGCACCTTGATTCATGGGACATGCCCAATGGTGGTCGAGTTACACAAGAAGATTTGCGCCAGCAAGGCGTGCAAGCCCGAAGCGGATACACCATTAGATACGAAAATAAACACTTCTTCGTCAATGATTTGGATCATCCTTATGAAGAGGTAAAGCGCTTTGACTGGATGCGCGGCTATCACGTAGGTGGACGATCCCTGATGTGGGGACGGCATTGCTATCGATGGAGCAAGCAGGATTTTGAAGAAAATGCCAGAGATGGGTATGGCATAGACTGGCCGATTCGATACAAAGATGTTGAGCCGTGGTATGATTATGTAGAATCTTTTGCAGGAATTAGTGGTCAGGCCGAAAACCATCCAGGTGCGCCAGATGGAAAATATTTGCCAGCTTTCCCATTGAATTGTCTGGAATCACACGCTCGTGAAAAAGTGAAAAAAGCATTTCCTAATCGATTAATTACTCCCGGAAGAGTAGCTAACTTATCTCAACCACACAATGGTCGTGGTGCCTGTCAGCGACGTAACCGTTGTATGCGTGGATGTCCTTATGGAGGTTATTTTAGTAGCAATTCTTCTACGCTTCCTGCTGCGGTTAAAACAGGGAATATGACGCTGCGTCCTCATAGCATTGTTCATGAGATCATGTATGATAAAGAAACAAAACGAGCGACAGGCGTTAGAATCATTGATGAATTAACAAATGAAACAAAAGAATATTTCGCAAAAGTAATTTTTTGTTGTGCTTCTACAGTAGGTTCTACATCTATCCTGCTCAACTCCAAATCTGATGAATTTCCGGATGGAATGGGGAACCAAAGTGGGGAATTAGGACATAATCTGATGGATCATCATTTTAGAATTAACATTTCAGGAACCCACAATATGTTTGGCGACAAGTATTATAAAGGTCGTCGTCCTTGTGGATTTTATATTCCTCGCTTTCGCAACATTGGTAAAGGAACAGAACGAAAGGATTATCTAAGAGGATACGGTTATCAGGGATCTGCCAGCCGAAGTAATTGGTCGAGCAGTGTGAGTGAATTAGGTTTTGGGAAGCAATTTAAAAACGACATTTTCGCTCCTGGTCCATGGAGAATGGGGATGACCGCCTTCGCGGAACATTTACCTTATCACGAAAATAAGATGACGATGAACGAAGAGAAACGCGATAAGTGGGGACTACCTACCGTTACTTTTGACTGTGAATTTAAAGAGAATGAAAAAGTTATGCGGAAAGATATGGCCGCAGCCGGAGTAGAAATGTTAGAAGCGGCTGGATTTAAAAATATCACAACTTCTGACGATGGCTCATGGCCAGGGTTGAGTATCCACGAAATGGGGACTGCCAGAATGGGTAGAGATCCTAAAACATCAGTACTTAACAAAAACAACCAAATTCATACGGTTCCCAATGTATTTGTTACTGATGGTTCTTGTATGACCTCTTCAGCCTGTCAAAATCCGTCCATCACTTATATGGCATTGACCGCACGGGCCTGCGATTTTGCGGTTAAACAACTAAACCGACAGGATTTATAAAAACTAAAATTATGAAAAGAAGAAGTGCAATAAAAAATGCAGCTCTCCTAATGGGCTACGGTGTATCAGCTACCGCGATTGCTGGAATGCTGAACGGATGCAAATCAGATATAGATGTATCAACTGCTACGGAATGGCAGCCGGCATTATTTGATACCGAAGAATTGAACTTGATGGAAGTAGTGACAGAACATATCTTACCTGCCACCGATACGCCTGGTGCAAACGACGTTTTTGTCCATCGCTTCATTGATAAATTATTAAAAGAGGTACATACCGCTGAAACGCAAGAGCGATTCAAAAAAGGGCTAGCAGACCTTATGGCGGATTGCCAAACAAACTATAAAAAAACTTTTGCGGAGTGTTCTGAACAGGAGCGTAATGAATCCTTACTTCGATTCAAAAAGCAGGCTGACGAGCAATGGCCTGAGGTTACAAAAGTAAATGATGCAGAAGAAAAGGAATTCTGGCGAGCGGCAGCCGAGGACAAAAGCATAGGAAGAAACTATCAGGGAACTTATCGGCAACCATTTTTTACAATGCTAAAAAATATGACATTGATGGGGTATTTTACTTCGGAAAAAATTGGAGAAGAGGTGCTGAATTATGATCCGATTCCTGGTAAGTACGATCCCTGTATTGATTTGCCGGAGAATGGGAGAAGATGGTCTTTAGGATAAACAAAACTTTTCTACTAATAAATTTATTTGAAATTTATTAAGGTAAGTAATTGATAATGAACAGGTTATGTGCTAGGCATATAGCCTGTTTTTTTGTCAAAAAACTAAAATCAACAATACTTTAAGCGTCGCCAAACGACTACAAACGACACTAAACAGCTAGAACACGGCTAGTTCCCAATTCTCTTCTCACCTTTGCATCGCAGTTGGTAGTCAACTGTTTTATTAATATTTAAAACTTTATTTATTCACCTGCTTTCCTGTTTTTCATTATTACTATAGATGGATTTCGTGGAGGAAAGCACAGAACTAATTTATTATGAACAGCATTAAAAATCAAGTTAACCTTATCGGCTACGTAGGAAAGGATGCAGAAATTATTGCATTTGATAGCGGGAAGAAAAAGGTCAACCTAAGTCTTGCTACTTCCGAGTCTTACACAAACAAAAATGGAGAAAAGGTAGACGAAACCCAATGGCATAATCTGGTAGCCTGGGGAAAAACGGCGGAAACAATTGGTAAGTATTTTAAGAAAGGAAAGCACGTGGCGATCTCTGGAAAATTATGCCATCGCAACTACAAAGACAAAGACGGTAACGACCGATATATTTCTGAAATTCAAATTAATGACTTCGCATTCTTAGACAAGAAGACGGTCAACTAAGATGTTTCATGTTGGGCGTACGACCCCAACGATTTTTTGTTTTACTCAATTTAAAGAACGCTGCGGATTTTTCCGTGGCGTTTTCTTTTTGGAATAAAATAGAATCTAATATTCCTTTTACTTGTCAGACTTTTTTAAATAGTCAAGAATGACGCCGACTGGTTTATTTGCTACCGCTGCTGGTAAGGCTATTTGTTTCTTTTTTAATAAATCAATAGCAATGCGGGAATCATTTTTTGCATCCTCATTTTTAAAAATCTGAAAACGATTATTCTGAACATTTTTAGCAATGACAGGATTGATTTGCATGGGGTGCTGGAATAATGGCGTAAAAGCAATGGCGCCCGTATTTTGATCAATCGTGGGAAGAATGGCTTGATATGTATTGTTATTGAGTGGTAAGAGAAAAAAAGAATGATATACGTTTTCTGCTTTGAGATGATACTCGGCAGCTGGAAGAAAATTCTTCACTGCTTTTTTATTTGATAAATCAAAAGCATAGAAACCAAAATCTCGCACACATCCAAATAAGTAGTTTTCATATACCCTCATTCCTAGTGGCATTCCTGATTGAGCGTCCATCGCTTCCCGAGGCAATAAATATTTGGGAGCCATTTGTGGAAGTAAGCTACGATTTTCTACATCGAAACAATAGGTGAATTCAAAACCTGATGTACATAGCACTTTGTTTTTTTCTTCAAACGTCTTTTCAAAAATATACCACGGAAAGTCGGGACTATTATTGATAGGTAAAACCTTTCGGGATATTCTCTTACAATCTTTGGTATCATAAACATCCAGAATACGATAACTATCACCAAAATCGCTATCCCTTGTAATATCATCCGCTACGATACAAGCCCAAAGCTGCTCATTAGGAATAAATAATTCGTTGCCTTCCATTAATTTACCCTTAGCAGTGCACTCATGCTTTGTAGGTAATTGTTTCGTCTGAAAAGACTGAGGTATATTTTTGGACGGATTCGGCGAAGTCGAGGTAGCCTCACTAGGTGAGTTCGTTGCATCTACAGGAGCCTGTGAAGCTTCGGACGGCTTGCTTTCGCAGCCTAAAAAAATTAACATACTAAAAAGTAGTAAAATCTCAAAGTAGTTTTTCATCGCATCTATGTTTATTGATGGAATACTTGCAAGATAGGAAATTACGAGGTATTTCTGCTACCCTTTATCTATTTCGACTCTTGGATCAGCCATCAGATACAAAATATCTGCGACCAAATTTCCCACAATATTCAAAATGGTTACCATCATTAATATTGTAAAAACCACTGGCCAGTCCCGTCCTAAAAGTGAGTCAAACAATAAACGACCCATTCCCGGAATATTAAAAATAACTTCCACTACTACCGATCCGGCCAAGGTTGCGGGAAAGACCGAAGCGATCAATGCAATGAGTGGAAACAAAGCATTGCGAAAATTATGACGCCACAAGACAGACTTACGCGATAATCCCTTTGCAAATGCCGTCCTTATATAATCGCGCTTTCCGACATCCAACATCGCACCTCGTACCTGCCGAGAAATAAAAGCGATCAATCCGTAAGTGGTACAAAAAACGGGCAATATCAAATGACTCAGCCGTTCCCAAAAGCGATTCCAAAACGGAGCATCTGCCGACAATGCTCCTAGTCCTACGGAGGCGAACCAATTCATTCCATATTGTGGTGTTGTCAAAAAGATAACCAATAACATTGCCATCCAAAACCGAGGAATAGAATAGAGAAAGAAAAGAAAAAGATTAAGGGTTCCTACTTTTTCTTCACTAGGACGATTCGCCATAAAGGCGCCCAAGGGTATGGATAACCCAAACGCTATCAAGATAGACATTATATTGATCCACAGCGTCCACCACGCTGCTTCGACAATTTTATCAAAAACGGGTCGACGATCACGCACCGATACCCCGAAGTCACCTGCGATAAAACCACTGATCCAGCGGTGATATTGATTGTCTGCTCCGTACCATCGTAAGGCAGGCGTTCGGAGTCGTGCAGGAGTAGCAGTGTTTTTTAGGTGTTGATAATTATTTTTGTTTTCTTGTAAAGAGGGACTCATAATCGCTACAGCGAGTGATCCATTGGGAAGCTGCCGAGTGGCAGAAAGAGCTTGATCTAATTGTTGATATAAAGCAGTAATGACCTCGTCTTGATACCCGTTTTTTAACAGACCCAATGAACGCTGAAAATTAATACGCTGGTCAGGAGCAATAGTGTCCGGCCATTGAAAAAAGGTGGATTCTACTGCTTCAAGTGACGTATAATAATTGTTTATCTCTGGCCAATTACCATATTGTCCGATGAGTTTATTGAGTACTAATTTTTTTTGCGGTAACACAATTCGATGAAAAGTATCGGGCCACGCTACCGACTGTAGGGAAAAATAAAACAAGGGCAGATCAAGATGTAACGCCTTTGAAAATTTAGTATATTGTTTTTTATAGTAATCCGCTTCGTACTCTGATCCGGGCATATCGCTGTCTATCGGAAGATAGTGATCTACGGGATCACCCGAAGGCATTTTACTCAGGAAAAAAGCTACCAGCGAAACGATGATTAACGTAGGCAGAAAATATCCCAGCTTTTTAAGTAAGCGGATAATCACCAGATATTATTATTTAAGCTTGAAACGATTTTCTTCATAAACAGGAGGCTTTATGGAAGTTTTGGCATTTTCAAACCGCTTATGAATCGCCACACAATCCTGCGTTTGATACAAAAACAAAACAGGATTTTCTGCTGCGATTATTTGCTGCATTTCGAGGTACAAAGTGTTTCGGCGATCATCATCTGTAGTCGTTCTGATCTCTTCAATTATTTTATCTGTTTTAGAGGTGCCAAAGCCGTAAAGATTTCTGCTGCCATCGGTATGCCAGTAGCTGAAAAAATCGTAAAAGTTGAGGTCTGCACCCAAGGCAGATGGATATAACTCAAAATCACCTGAACGAACGGTCTTAAGAATCGATTTTCGATCTTTAGCATCTACATTGATATCCACTCCAGCTTTTATCGCTGCGTTTTTAAAAATAATGGCAATATCATTACTTACTTCACTTCCTGCAGAAATCATATAATTGAGGCTTAATTCTTCTTTTTTTCCATTGATGACCTTGTCTACAATTCCATTGTTATTAGTGTCTTTCCACCCTGCATCTGTTAGTAGCGCAACTGCTTTATCTACATTCAGGCTGTAGGGTTTGAGTGTTTTATCGTAGTAGGGTAATTGTTTTGGAATAAGGCTAGCAATCTTTTCAGCCATTCCCAGTTTAACAGATTCAATGATTTCATCCGTATCTAGTAAATAAGCTAATGCTTCGCGCACCTGCTTGTCATTCAATTTAGGAGAATTTCCATTAATACCAACAAAACTAATCAGTAAATTCCCTGGGGTTAGTAGGTTGTAATTTTTAGTAATATTAGGATCTTCTTTTAATTCTAAAAAAGTCGCATTAGGAAGTTGATAGGTCGCATCGAGCGTTCCATTTTGAAGCATCGCCACAACAGGCACTGCATCAGGAATAACCATATAAGTGATTTGACGAGGATAGGCTTCGAAGTGACCGTTTGTTGTTGCATAGGCATCACCCCACCAGTCCTTTTTCTTTTTGGCCACCAATCTTTCACCCGTCGTCCATTCTCCTAACTGATATGCACCACTCCCTGAAATTTTTTCTCGGATAAATTCAGGAGTATTGATTTCAGTAGCAAACTGCTGTAGTTCAGGAACACTTTCGGCTAGTTTTTCTGCTTTGTCACCATCTAATAATTCATTTACATCAATATTTTTCAATAGTCCTTTTGGATCATACAAATATTCGGGTACAACGTAGGAGCCTCCTGATAAATATTCTCCCCGAAAATTATAAGGAGAAATAGTAACCGAAAATTTACGTGGATCATTTTCGTCTACGGTCACCTGACTGATAGGAGCCAATGCACTTCGGTAAGCCCCCGTAGGCCCAGCAAGTTTAGGATTCATTACATACTTTAATGTAAAAACATAATCGGACGCTAGTACGGGTTGCCCATTATCCCATACCGCATCTGGTTTAATTTCATAGTCATAGCGAGTAGCTGTAATCTGATCGCCTTCCTTTACAAAGGTGGCTTTAGGTAATGTTTTTGCCAAAACAGGTTGTAAAGTATTGTCGTAGGCATCGTACTCAATCATGGGTTGAAAAAACTGGTGAATTACCTGTAAGTCTATACCCTGATAGGTCATTAGTGGATTGAGAGAAGTTGGTTCTGCGCGAAGTCGGGAAGTAACCACCGCTTCGGTTGCTGCCGTGGTAGTACCTTTAGTAGCAGCAGGGTCTGTTCGACACGAAAAAAGAGTTAAAATGAAAAAATAAAATAACGCGATTTGAGGGAATAGTTTCATAGTTATTTGATTTGACTAAATAGTTGTATACTGAAAAGCGCATTGATAAATGAAGATGTTAGCGTACATTAAATTGGGTGATCGTATAGCCAGGATAATGTGCGGTGGGTTTCATCTTAAAACGTTTATGAATGGCCATTCGCTCTAGCGGTGTATATAAAAAGATATAAGGTTGCTCCTGATAGATAATATTCTGAATACGAAAGTACAATTCTTTTCTGATTTTTGGACTATAGCTCACTCTAATCTTATCAATTATTTCATCGGAAACGGCGTCCCCAAATCCAGTTCTATTGCTCCCACCCGCCACATTACCAGTGCTATGCCAGATCTGTCGCAGGTCATCCAGTCCCGACGGAACTGTCCACTTTAGATAAATAAGGTCGTAATCCCGTTGACGATAAGCAGTTAGTAGGGACTTAATCTCCATCGCTTCAGGAATAACCTCAATTCCAATAGCTCGCGCTGATTTTTGTAGTAAAATGCCCACTTCTTCAGCGGTTTGATTGGAGGCATGGTAGGCGTAGCGTAAACGAAGAGGCATATTTTTACCGTTTATTTTTTTGTATAAAATGCCATTCGCTGCCATTTCCCATCCCTGCTTTTCTAAGTATTGAGTGGCTTTTGCGGGATCATATTCAATAGGTGCTAATCCAGTATTATAGTAAGATTTGGATGGGTGAATCGGCCCAATCGTTCGTTGCGCGTATCCTGCAAAAAGGTTTTTTATAATAAAATCAACCTCTACCAAATGTGCTACTGCCCGACGGGTATCAGGTTGATTTAGATAGGGTTGGTTACCGTTGATACCGATATAATAATAGACTAATTTTTTTGGGGTATAAAAATTATAATGATCTACTAATTCCTCCTGAAGTGTGGGGATTTGTCCAGATGGAAGGTCTGTGAGTACGTCAAGCTTTTCGGATTGTAACAAACTAATGGCACTGTTGATGTCGGGTATTATTTTAAAAATTAATTTATCGGGAATGGTTCGTAAATAGTCTGGCAAATCAGAGGTGGAATTCGTCCAGTGGTTTTCTTTTTTTTGTAAAATCAATTGCTGATTTGCTGTCCATGCTGTCAGCTGATAAGCACTTCCTCCAACCGTGCTAGTCGTTTTTTTATTATTAAAATCAGCAGCAAAAGCTGCGAATGAAGCATTGTTTTTAACCAGTGAATCTGCTCGTTCTGAATCTGTCAAATCTCCCATTTTAATTTTCTCCAATACTTGCCCAGGATCATAATGATAAGCAGGATAAATACCAATACTCCCCAATGCTTCCAATGCTAAAATATAGGGTCGATCGGTAATTACCCGAAATTTTTTAGGATTGTCAGGATCGGGTTCAATCGCTTTTAAAAAATTAAAATAAGCACGGAAAGGAGCTGCATTAACGTTTGGATGGAGTAGTGTTTTAAAAGTGAAAATATAATCTTTCGCAGTCACTGGATCTCCGTTGTCCCATCGAGCTGCTGCTCGAATAGTAAAGTCGTATGCCGTTCCGCCACTATATAGACCATCAGTAATTTTTTTTATACTTGGAAAATCTTCTGCCAGTACGGGTACCATTTCGAGGGTTTGTGGATCGTAATCCAATAATGGTAAAAAGAGTAGTTCGCTTAATTGTCGATCCGCTAAGGTGCGGGCCAGTAGCGGATCTACTTGCTCGGGTTCACTGGCTAATCGGATCGTTATAGTATTGCTAAGGACAGGAGCATCCGTCTGGCAACTCAAACTGACTATGAGTAAAATTGCTACCCAAATCTTTGCGTAAAAAAAAGAATCAATCATAAATGGAAGATAGAGAAAAAGGAGGAGCCTGCCAATTGATTTTTGTATGATAGTAAACATTCATTTATTTTTGCTGTTTCCTGTAGGAATAAAACCAATATACTATGTCGACCATTTTAATCGCCGGAGGAACCGGCCTTATCGGTAAACGATTAAGTGCAATGCTTGCTCAACAAGGGCATACGGTCCACCACTTGAGCCGCTCTGCTAGTCCCGATGCTACCTACAAAACCTATCAGTGGAATCCCACAAAAAAGGAAATTGATAAAGCAGCGTTGTCTTCAGCAGACTATGTCATCAACCTCGCGGGGGCGGGCATTGCAGATAAACGTTGGACGGATAAGCGAAAAAAAATAATTATCAATAGTCGAGTGAACGGTAATGAATTATTGGCGGAGACACTACCGCAATTTCCTAATATAAAAGCCTACGTTTCTGCTTCTGCTATTGGGTATTATGGAGATCGGGGAACAACGGTTTTATCCGAAAAAGATACGCCCGGAAAGGAGGGTTTTTTATCAGAAAGTGTAGTGGCGTGGGAGAAATCCATCGGATTGGTAGCGGCCACAGGCATCCGTACGGTAGTGGTGCGAATTGGAATTGTATTGTCTACAGAGGGAGGTGCTCTAGAGAAATTATTGTTACCTTTCAAGGCATGGTTAGGCGTGTACTTTGGAGATGGCCAACAGGTTTATTCGTGGATACATCAGGATGATCTTGTCCGAATTTTTATTCAGGCAATTAAGGAGGAAAAAATGAGTGGTGTTTATAACGGCGTGGCGCCGAACCCAGTTAGTAATAAAGTATTTACAAAAATAACAGCGGATGTATTGGGTAAGTCAGCTTTAATTGTTCCGTCGCCAGCTTTTGCGATGCGATTAGCAATGGGAGAAATGGCTGATGTGGTGTTGACGGGCTCTAATGTGTCGAGTAAAAAAATCGAAGCGACTGGTTTTGAATTTAAGTTTCCAACGTTAGATGTGGCGTTAAAAGAATTGTTATAAAACGAGTTTTAAGTTGATTATTTAAATACTTCAACATCTTTATTCTTAACCACTAAGTCAGTAAATTTTCCCTTAAAGCGAGTCGCTTTTACAATGTGATTATCGATCCAATGATAATTGCCACCACGAGGTTTACCGAAGATAATACCGTGATATTTAAAATTATGCTTTTTTAGCCAATCCTCCGTAACTTCGCGATGCGCTTCCGTGCGCGAGGTGAAAAAGTAGATGATATGTCCTTCTTCATACCATTTATTAAGGATTTTTAGTGAATCAGGATAGGGAAGTATAGTGGCCATTCGTTCTACCTCTTCGTTGGGAACATCATCACAGATGGTACCATCAATATCAATAAGGAAATTTTTGATATTCTCGGGCAATAATGGACTTACTGCTTCTCCTTTTTCATTAAACGTCTCATTGAGGTTAATCATTAGTTATCTTTTTCAAATATTCCATTAGTAGTACACGGCTTCGTTGGGCAACTCAGCCGATATAACATATACCAATTAAAAAGGTTGGATATTTAGTTAGGATAAGAATGTAGACCTTATTTGGTCAACACTCACATTAGTTAGTTCTTCACTTACTTATCAAAAATAATAAAATTCTCCGGATTTACTGCCTTCCCATTATGCCATAATTCAAAATGAAGATGGGGGCCGGAGGATAGCGTGCCGGTATTTCCAATAATAGCAATCGCCTCACCCGCTTTAACAGGACTGCCTACTTTTTTGAGCAAAGCAGAATTATGTTTATAAAAAGAAATCAAATTATTACCATGCTGAATACCGATTGTATTTCCGGTCTCTAGTGTCCAATCCGATGTAAAGACATACCCATCCATAATCGCTTTGACAGGTGTGTTTTTCGGGGCCATGATATCCAATCCGTGGTGTTTTATGTCTGGCTTATAAGGTTCGCTAATCGTCCCACCAGAGATAGGCGGTATAAAATAGAGCTGTTCCAAGGCTATGTCATTCGCTGAACTAGCAGCGGCGGCATTGGACGTTCGATTTTGTAGTTGTTCATTTAGCTCTAGTTCCTTACGTAGCAATTCATCCTCTCGAATTCGTTCTACATTGAGCAAGCTGTCGGGCATATCTTCAGGCGTTATTTCCTCGCCTTGTTCTTCTACAGGAGCAATATCTCCTACCAGAATTTTTCTAAAGTTATCAGTATATTTCGTTTGCGCATTCAGTGTGGCCTTGATTTCATTGAGTTCGGCAGTCAGGCGGAGTGCCTCCTTATATTCCTGAACATCTCCGTAGCCGGGGATGATGTATTGTTTGAGTGGCGTGATGACAATAATACCCCAAACAAGTACCGCTACTACGGCTATGATTCCACAAATTCCGATATAAATATTAAGCGGAGAAAGCTGATACGAACCTACTTCTTCAAAGGTTTCGTTATTCATCACAATGAGGCGATAATTCTCTCTGGATTTCTCAATAAACTTCCGACCACGTTTTTTTTCGTTTTCCACAGTACATAAATGTTAATACAATAATAAAATGGCGGTAAAATCAGTTATTTTAGAAGGTATTATAACCTCAATTGGGCGAAAAGAATTGTATAATTCCCCGTATCTTTGCAAGTATCTAAAAATCAAGGCCTTCTACGTAACCTATTTTTTCTTTAAGGGTAAAAATAAGGTGATATCGCTTCACGAAAATAAACTTTTTTTAGTTTGGAAAAAATAAATAAACTCCTGATAATCTGTCTGGTACTCGTTTTTGCCTGCTCTTGCTCTGTTCAGAAGCGCAAAAATGACAAAGATGGTCCGATAAGCAAGCTGTATCACAATGTGACCGCTCACTATAATGCGTACTACAATGCTGAAATTCTTATCAAAGAAAGCATGATTACGTTGGGCGATCAACACCAGGATAACTACACCAAAATACTCCCAGTTTTTGATTATGTCGCTGCGGACAACCCACAAGCTGCTGCCAGTGGTCTTGACGAAGCCATAAAAAAGGTGACCGTGGTGGTTAACCTCCATCCAGAAAGTAACTGGAGTGACGATTGTTATTTATTGGCCGGTAAGGCGCAGTATATCAAAAAAGATTACGAATCAGCAGAGGAAACCCTGCTGTATATGCTGAAAGAATTCAGTCCCGAAGCAGTGGCGCAACGCGAAAAAGACGGAGTCAAAAGAACGGGCAGCCAAGTGCCTGACAAAGCTTCCAAGTCTAAAAAATCAAAGGCTTCTTCCAAATCGCGTAAAAAAGCCCGAAAGAAAAAACAAAAAGAATTAAAAGCAAAACGTAAAGCGTCTAAAAAAAGAAATGAAGCTCGGAAAAAAGAAAGAGAAAAACGTCGTAAGCAGGGTATAAAGAATACCGGAAAAGACGCGGATACTAAGTCAAACAAGGAGGCACCATTACCCACAGATGCACCAAAAACCTTTGATACCAATGAACCATTGGAAAAAAAAGAGGAGAAGCCAGAAAAGTATTTCCTGAAGCATCGGCCCGCTTATCAGGATGGTCAGTTGTGGATGGCTCGTACTTATATCGAAAGGCAGTCTTTTACCGAAGCCGCACGGCTGATCGACCTACTGGATAAAGACCCGCTGACCTTTAAAGGTGTCAAAAGAGATCTGGCCCCAGTAAAGGCACATTATCACATTCAACAAAAAAATTACAATTTAGCTATTGACGCATTAAAAGAAGCGATCGAACTAGGGAATGACCGTCAACTCAAAGCACGATACGCCTATATTCTAGCTCAAATTTATCAAAATCAAGGAGATAATCAAGCATCGGAAATAGCTTTCCAGCAGGCGTTGAAATTTAGCAATGCTTATGATATGGAATTCAGCGCCCGACTCAACATTATCCGTAGTGGATGGGAAGGTGGAAAAATTTCTAGTGAAATTGCGAGCAAGGATTTAAATAAAATGACACGTGATATTAAAAATTATGAATATCGAGATCAGATTTATTTCTTGTTGGCTTCCATTGCATTAAAGAATAACGACAAATTAGCAGCTATTGAGTATTTAAAATCTTCCTTAAATTATAGCGAAGGCAATACTGCTCAAAAGTCAGAATCTTACCTAAAACTCGCACAACTGTACTTTGAAAAAGAATCCTTCGTAGAAGCAAAGGCTTACTTTGATAGCACCTTGCAGGTCTTACCAAAGACAGATGATCGCTATGATGTCGTCACGGAATATTCAAATAACCTGACGGATATTGCGGCTAATTTAGTGATTATTCAAAAACAAGATAGTTTGTTACGGATCAGCAATATGAGTGAGGAAGACCAAAAAGCATTAGCTTATCAAATCAAAAAAACGGAAGAAGAGCGGGCTTTTAATGAACTCAAAAATAATAAAAATGCAAAACCTGATGGTTCAAAAAAACCAAAAGGCATTAACAATAAGTCTAACTACTGGGCTTACAACGAAAAAGCCAGAAAAAAAGGACTTAAAGATTTTAAAAAGCGATGGGGCGACCGACCATTGGAAGACAACTGGCGACGTTCCGTTCGTAGCGAACTGCGTAGTCTCGATGATAAACAGGAAATTGTGGAGAATAATATTGACCGAGAGCTATCCGATGACGACGTGAAAAATATTTTTCGTGAAGTACCCCGAACACCTGAAGATATCAAACGGGCAGAAGGAAAAATCGAAAAAGCGATGTTGAAATTGGGGACTTTGTACCGCGACCGTCTGCAAGATAATAACAAAGCCATCAATACACTCGAAGAAATGGAGCGCCGTTTTCCCAATGCAGAGAACCGAGACGAAATGTATTATTTCCTTTATCTGGCACATACAGATGAGAATAACAAGGCTAAAGCCAAAATCTATTATGATAAACTTGCTGGAGAATTTCCAGATAGTAAATATGCTCGGGTACTTACCGATCCAAGTTTCCTATCTAAAAGTCGAGCAGAGGATCAAGAGCTCATGGACTATTATAATGAGACGTACTTGATTTTTGAAAATGGTAAATATAAAGAAGTGGCGCAACGTATCGAAGCGGCTCAAAAGAAATATGGTCCGAGAAATAAACTACAAGCCAGATTTTTACTTTTAAAGGCGATGACGAGGGGTAACATTGAAGGAAAAGATGCTTATCGTGGTGCATTACGAGAGGTAGTAGGAAAATTTCCCAACACGCCGGAAGAGGTTCGGGCAAAGGAAATTTTAAAATTATTGGGACAAGGAGCAAAGACTGCTAACCAGGGAACTTCCAATAGCTCTGGCTCTGATCCTGTTGATCCGGATAAATATAAAATGGACCCAGAAAAATTACATTATTTTATTGTAGTAATAACAGGAGGGGAGGAGATCAGCCTGAACGATGCAAAAGCCGCCATTTCTGATTATAATAAAGACTTTCATAAACTGCTGCGACTACGGATTTCACTTGTTTCACTCGGCGATCAGCCCATGGTGGTGATTCGGCGTTTTAAATCTCAGGATAAAGCAATGACTTATTATGACGGGATTAGCAAAAATTCAGAGAGCTTCCTGCCGGAGGGGGTGGAGTACGAATTTTATCCAGTTACCCAAAATAATTACCGAACTATTTTAAAGAGCAAATCTTTGGAAGGATACGCTGCTTTTTTTGAGTCTAACTACTTAGAATAATCAATTCGGAATTATACTCAAAAGTGTGTAATTTTATCCCCACAATTATCAAGTATATAATTACCACTAATTATGAGTATCATAGAAATGAAAGTCCCCGTCATCGGTGAATCAATCACCGAAGTCACCCTATCCAAATGGCTGGTCGCCGACGGTGACTATGTAAATATTGACGATCCTATCTGTGAATTTGAATCTGACAAAGCCACATTAGAATTTCCCGCTGAAGCCGCAGGCAAAATTAGCTTTGTTGCTAGCGAAGAGGATGACTTGGAAATTGGGGCATTGGTCGCCAAAATTGATACTAGCGCATCCGGTAACGGAAAAGCGAAAACAAATGGTACTACCGACAAAAAAGAAGTAAAAGCTGCTCCTGTCAAGCCAGCTGAATCCAAACAAGCCCCTGCTCCTAAGCAGGAAAAAGCTGCCGCTACCGCTTCTGGTACTGGCAAAATCATAGAAATGAAAGTCCCCGTCATTGGAGAATCCATTACTGAAGTCACCCTCTCGCAGTGGTTGAAAAAGGATGGAGAGACTGTTAACCTGGACGAGCCAATCTGCGAATTTGAATCTGACAAAGCCACACTAGAATTTCCTGCGGAAGCTACTGGAAAACTCATATATGTTGCCAGCGAAGGGGATGATTTGGAAATAGGAGCCTTAGTGGCTAAAATTGAAGTAGGCGTAGCAACTCCATCTACTTTCGATGAGGAAACGGAAGAGGTACCTGTCACGCTTTCTGCCGAAAACAAAGCATTCACTGCTAGTAAAAACCATTACGCCGATGGCTATCCATCTCCTGCTGCTGCCAAATTGATGGCGGAGAATAAACTAACAGAAACGGACGTCAAAGCTACCGGCAAAGACGGTCGGATCACTAAAGAAGATGTACTTAACGCAATTAAAAATAAAAAATCTGCGCCGTCTCCTGCCGCAAAAGCGCCATCAAAAGTGCCATCAAAAGCTACTGCTCCATCATCAGACGGTGAACGCTCGGAGACCCGAAAAAAGATGAGTAGAATGCGTCGTACGATTGCGAAACGACTCGTCTCTGCCAAAAATAACACAGCGATGCTGACTACTTTTAACGAAGTAGATTTGACCAATATTATGGCCATGCGAAAGCAGTATCAGGAAGAATTTGTAGAAAAATATGGTGTTAAGCTCGGCTTTATGTCCTTATTTTCTAAAGCTTGTGCGAAGATTTTGATGGAAATGCCTGACGTAAATGGTGCTATTGATGGCGATCACATTGTTCACCATGATTATGTGGACATTTCTATTGCTATCTCCACCCCTAACGGACTGGTTGTGCCTCCGGTAAAGAATGTGGAAAAAATGAAATTCCATGAGATAGAACTCGCTATTAAAGCACTAGCTGGGAAGGCTCGTGCAGGTGAACTTACACTGGAAGAAATGTCTGGTGGTACTTTTACGATCACTAATGGCGGTATTTTTGGTTCTATGATGAGTACGCCTATTCTGAACGAACCGCAGTCTGCTATCCTTGGAATGCACACGATCCAGCAACGACCCATGGCCGTCAATGGAGAAGTGAAAATTCGTCCTATGATGTACTTGGCCTTGTCCTATGATCATCGGGTGATTGATGGTAGTACTTCGGTTACCTTCTTGGTGAAAGTTAAGAAATTGTTGGAAGACCCTATGAAGTTGATGTTACTATAGTAAAGTCTTTATAAATGGCGTTATATTTGTATTTTTTTTAATGTATTTTCATCCTCCTACTTGTTCTATAAAGACTGATTCACTATGACTTTAAAGGAATTTTTCGACTTATTAGGTGATAAGCCTGCATTTTTGCTAGCTTATTTGCTAATGATTCCACTTACGGCAGCGGTTGCTGGATTTATGGGTAGGAGAGAAGGGCATCTGAGTCCCTGGAAATACTTATATTCGGCATTGGTCTACTTGATCTGTGTACCGGGTATTTTTTCGATTACGTTGAACGTTTATTTATTTCTATTTGAAAAACAGAGCGTTTTTGATGCGAATATTTATACCCAGATTTTACCTGTCCTTTCGATGTTCATTACTTTATTATTGATAAAAAATAATGTCTCATTAGATCGAGTTCCTGGATTTAATAAGTTGTCAGGATTAGTAATAGCTATTTTAGCGACACTGGTATTTATGTGGATTATTGACCGAACGCGTATTTTTGTGATTTCGGTAATTCCGTTCTACTATGTTGGCCTTCTATTTATCGGATTACTAGTAGCCTTTCGACTTGGAATTAGCCGGATATTTGCCAAGTAAAAGTAGGTGGATGGATTATCTATTCTTCTACGACTACCGCATCGGTAAGGGAGTAAATCAACCGATTGATATCAGAATCATTAAGCTGTATTTTACCACGAAGTGTGATGGCGTCAGGAGAGTATTCAACAGCTTCTAACGCTACGACTTCCATGACCGTTTCCGGCCCTGCACCTCCACAAAAGAAACACATATTGTAAGGGAAAGCGGAAAAGACAAATTCCTTGTGACTCTTGTATCCTTCTACTGGAATGACATACCCTTTTACCTCAAATTCTTTACCTTCCATTGCTCTGATATCTTTACCAAAAACAGGAACATCCACTTTAAAACCCATCATTTCATCATACTGCTTTTTAAAAGTCAATCGACTGAGTTTCTTCCAGGTATTTTCTACCTCCATAGTCTCTGTATCCGGCATATCGCTGGCAGCAGGTGCTTGTTGAGCGGTAAGTGTTATATTAAAAAATAAGACCAGAACTAAACCTAATAGACTATTTTGTATCTTTTTCATGACTTGGAATTTACAAGAGTATTTAATTAACATTCCTTAAACGCTCTAAAATAACAATATTATCTTCAAGGTGTTCTTAATTCCCCGTTAAAGTTTCTGAAATATCTGTTTGATAGGCTTGAAAAGCCGGAATCAACGCAGCGAAAAAGCCCAATCCCAATGCGCCAAAAAGCAGGTATAACTCTTCTTTAAAAAATCGCCAGCCACTAAATTCATACTGATAGGCATCTTCCAAATAGCCAGACAAGACAGTCATACCTACATGGCAAAGCAAAAGTCCCAGTAAGTATCCTAAAACTGCTAAAATCAATCCTTCTAAAACGACTAGAAAAAATAAATATCCCTTACTTGCCCCCATGACCCGCATTAACGCCAATTCATATTTTCGATCCTTTAAAGAACTAAAAAGTGAAATAAAAATGCTCAATCCCGACACGAGCACAATGATCTTTGCCAAGGTTTCCAACGCATCCGTTCCTACTCCCATAATACTATACAATCGGTTCATTTCAATAGCTGGACTCGCTGCTTGTAAATCCGTATTTTCATTAATATTTCGGGGCATATTCAAGGCTTGAAATCCTTTCCTGTTTCGGTATCTAACGAGCAGGGTCGTGATCTCTTTATCTGGATAGTCTGTCAACGGTCGAGCGGCTGCAAGCGGAGCGGGATCATGCTGATGTGCCTCGTGGTCATGGTCATGGTTGTGGTCATCTTCGTGATTGTGCTCATGGTCGTGATTGTGATCATGTCCTGCTTCTTTTTCAGGGGCTGCTTCTTTAGGCATTTTGTCTGCTGCTTCATGGTCGTGTACCGCCCAAATACTTTCCGTATTGGTCAGAATTAATTGATCCAACACGGTATTAGTAGGATTTAAAATACCTACTACTTTAAAACCATCACCATGATCGTGGGTATTGATACCATCATCTGTAAAACCGTGTGAACTATGAAATTGGTCGCCGATGGCAAGATTACGTTTTTTGGCTACAGTCGCTCCGATAGTAACTTCGTAAGTTTGTTCCCAAAGTTTGCCGCTGCCAACGGTCGCACCAAAAATAGAATCTACATATCGATGCGTAGTACCGATAATTCGATGTGATTTATAACTGTCGCCAATCGATAGCGGAACAGCGAGTTTAACTAGCGGATGTTTTGGGTTGAGAAAAGGCTTGACTTCTTGAATAGAAATATTTCCCGTCGGCGCATCAATGTGATACATACTGGACAAGATCATTTGTAGTGGGCTACCTTTTGCACCAATCACGAGGTCAATTCCGGCAAGATTATTTTTAAATTTTTCATCCAACTGGGTATTGAGTGAAATGAGAAGTGCAATGAGTCCTACGCCTAATCCAAAGAGTAATAGGGTGAGCATCATCTGTAACGGACGATCTGTTTGGTTTTTCCAACTGAGAGAAAAGGGGCTCATGATAAAATAATTTTATGTTCAAAAAAATCCTTTAGTCGCCCGTCATGGGTAACAATAATCAGCGTAGCACCTTCTATTTTTGCCTGACTTTCCAATAAAGAAATTACTTCTCTACAATTTTCATCGTCGAGTGCAGAGGTCGGCTCATCTGCCAGAATAAGGCCGGGACTGTTGACTAATGCACGAGCAATGGCGACACGTTGTTGTTCTCCTTGACTAAGTCGATGAGTACGGTTATTGATTTTATCCCCAATATTAAGTCGAGTCAATAGTGATTTGATTCGTTCCGGGTCGGAAGAATTGCCAGCTAAGGTACGGGCCAGTTGGAGATTTTGACCAACGGTAAGCGCTTTGATAAAATGAGACTGTTGGAAAACAATTCCGACATTTTTACCCCTGAACTTATCGAGTGCCTCAGAAGATAGTGATTTAATGTCTTTTCCAGCAATGGAGACACTGCCCTTTTGAGATTTACGTAAACCACCGAGCAAATGCAGTAGCGTGGTTTTGCCAGAACCTGACTGTCCGAGTAAGAGCCATTGAGAACCTTTTTCGCAATGAATATCGGGAAAGCGAATAGGAGGCTTTCCGGGGTAAGTATATTCAAGTTGGTGGGTTTTTAACATGGGAACTTTATTTTGATGGTAATCTCAAAGAATTACTTAGGAAGCAGTCAAACCTTATAAGTTATTCGTTTATTGCCCCCTTAAAATGGTGAAAATAGGTATTATCTTTTTGGGAAGCAAAAAAGCAGGGTACATATCATTCGCATTCCGTATCTTGCACTTCTCAACTCAAATAAATTAATAATGCGTATCAAAAATAATTTGCTCTGTTGGTTTTTTTTGCTTCTTTGTATTGTTCAACTTAATGCTCAATCTATCACGGGTAACATAAATGACGAAAATGGTCAGGGCATCGAAAATGTATTGATTCAATTACAAGGTGGAGCTACTGCGACACTTTCAGATCAAAACGGAGCTTTTACACTTCCTGATCTTCCTGCCGGACAGCAAATTTTACAAATCAATCAAATAGGCTATGCTACGCGCACCGATACGCTAGAACTTAATGATAAAGACCTTAGATTAATCATTATGTTGACACCTGATCCACTTGACTTGGAAAGCGTCGTAGTCACTGGAACTTATCAAGCTGACACTAAAATCAATGCACCTGTTTCTATTACAACGTTGTCCACTCAAGACATCAGTATTCGCAATGCTCGTGGCACTGCTGACCTTCTTAAAGCTATTCCCGGAACCTTCATTGATGCTAGCGCTGGCGAAATTTATACGCGTATCTATACCCGTGGAGTAGCCTCCTCAGCAGAAGATGATCTGGGTTGGTATTATGTTTCTCTTCAGGAAGAAGGACTACCCGTCAATCTAGTACAATACGCTTATTATTCACCAGATTTATTCCATCGACCTGACCTGACCACACATCGGGTAGAAGCGATACGAGGCGGGAGTGCAGCCATTACGGCGATGAATGCACCAGGTGGTATTTTTAATTTTATTTCAAAAAAAGGTAGTACTGTTCTAAGGAATGAACTAGAGACAACAGTCGGATTACAAGGAGATAATAATATGCTGTATCGGCTGGATGGTAATTTTAGCGGGCCTATTTTAAAAAAAAGTAATTGGACGTATAATATAGGAGGCTTCTATCGCTACGATGAAGGCCCTCGTAATGCCGATTATCCATGGGCCAAAGGTGGTCAACTAAAAGCCAATGTCACCAAAACCTACCAGAAGGGGCAGTTAAAATTTTACGTCAAGTACCTTAACGACCAAACCAATCGCTACCTTGGATTACCAGCCACCAACTGGAAAAATCCTGAACCTGTATTTGGTGTTGATTTTAATACTACCGCATTATTAGTTCCTGAACTAAGCGTCGATTTGCCTGACCCGCGTGCTTCCGAAACGGCAACCCGTAACTATAATACTGCTGACGGGGTGCGTACCAAAGATTTTGTAGCAGGGTTTCATCTATTCAATCAGTTGAGTGGTAATTGGATTATGGAAAATAGATTTAAGGTAAGTACCAAATCAGCCAGCTGGAATAACACGATCTCCAGCGTACGACTGGGACTGGAAAATTTTCTTCCTTATTTTTTAGGTAACGGTATGGAATCTTTTGGACAAATTGTTTTTCGGGATGCAGAGAGTGGCGCAGAACGTGCGCGGGTAGATAATGTTGGGTCTACTGCTGTTTTTAGTGGAATGACTCCTTCATTTGAATACTTGACTGAAGGTCGTTTACCGAATGACGGGTTGTTGGGGACTGCACTGTGGCATAAACAGGACGAGGTAACAGAATTTATGTATAAAGTCAATGTTAGAAAAAAACTAAATCGCCATCGTATTAATATAGGTTTATTTGCTGGACACTCAGCGGTAAATTCTTTTACACAAGGAAGTTTTGTGTATGCTACCTTTGAAGATCAACCAAAATTATTACGGGTTACTTTGGAGAATCCTGGAGCACCCGTTATTCAATTATCGGATGAAAAAGGAGTTGCTAATTATGGAGGATTATTTTATAATAATTCATTATCGGATGTAGCGCAAGTGCAGTTGACTGGCAGTGATACCTGGCAGGTTAACTCAAAATTACGGATAGATTTAGGAGCTAGTTTTGAGTATGTCAATCATGCTGGTCTCAAGGATCGTTCAGGAAATACAACGCTTCCGGGTGGCCTGGATAGAAATACAGAAACGGCATACGATAACAGAATTTTAGTGCCGGATGGAGCTAAAGATACCTTTGATTTTGGCTATGCTTATGTCAATTTTTCTTTAGGCGTCAATTATAAATTAAGTCCTGAGCAGGCTGTTTTCACCAGAATTACTCGTAGTAATAAGGCACCCGAATTAAATTATTATTTTAATAATTTTGAAAACGTGCCCATAGATCGGAAAGGACGTGTTCAGGAAATTACTCAGGTGGAGTTGGGATTTAAACAACAAAATAAAGCGATTAATTTATTCGCTACTGCCTTTTGGAGTCAGTTGGATAATATAAGTTTCACAGAATTTGTCTTTGACCAATCAGGGACTGCGGGTATTTTCTTCACCCCGGAACAACTCAATAAAACGACGACCTATGGACTAGAATTAGAAGCAGACTGGCAACCCGTAAAGTCCTTGAATTTTCGTCTGCTCGCTACCTTACAAGAAGCGACTGCGACTAAGTTTACCGTTTATGATACTGCTGGAAGTTTTGAAAGAGACGACGATCAAGACCTTGATTATTCTGGTAATGAATTACCTCATCAGCCAAAAATAATAGTAGAATTTATTCCTAGCTATCAATTAGGTAACTATCAAATTTTCACTTCCTGGCGTTATCTGGGAGCGCGGCAAGCCAACGTTGCTAATGGACACCAATTACCAGGGTTCAGCAGCTTTCGTGCCGGCATAAGTGGCCGAATATCTAAATACTTATCTGCTTCTCTAATTTGTAATAATATGTTCAATAGTACGGGAATAATGTACTCGTTCGGTCTTGATGAGTTCGGTAGTAGTTCTAATGCTGCTACGCCTAAATTTGTGAAGGATAATCCTGATGCTAGTTTTATTGTCGTTCCAGTTTTACCACGGACGGTCGTTTTAAAACTAAAGTATAATTTCTAATACTTTAGCTAAAGCGAAACCTTTTTTAAATTTAAAACAATGAACCTCCAATCCAAGCTTCCTACTGTTGGCACCAATATTTTTTCTATCATGTCTGGCCTTGCCAATCAGCACGGCGCCATCAATCTCTCTCAGGGGTTCCCGGATTTTGACTGCCCAGAAGCCTTGCAGGATCGAGTGAGTTTTCATTTAAAAAATGGAAAAAACCAATACGTCCCAATGGCAGGTGTACCCTTGTTGCGTGAACGTCTGGCAAAAAAAATGGAGCATTCTTACGGCACGCCGATCCATCCAGATACGGACATCACCGTTACCGCTGGAGCAACGCAAGCACTCTTTACTGCCATCACTGCCTTTGTGCATACAAACGACGAAGTCATCCTCATCGAACCGGCCTATGATTGCTATCGTCCCGCCATTGAATTGGCTGGTGGCATTCCCGTTATTTATGAATTACATGGCCCAGATTATCAGATTAACTGGGATGATTTTGCAAAATTGATTTCTCCGAAAACCAAGATGATTGTGATAAACACTCCTCATAATCCTATTGGCAAAGTCCGAAGCGCAGCTGATATGGAGGAACTCCAACGGCTGACGAAGGATACGGACATCATTGTACTGAGCGACGAAGTATATGAGCATCTGATTTTTGATGATGCTACGCATCAAAGCGTTTTACGGTTTCCAGATTTATATCAGCGGAGTCTTCTGGTCTATTCTTTTGGAAAAACTTTTCATAGCACCGGCTGGAAAATGGGCTATTGCGTGGCACCTGAATACCTGATGCGAGAATTTAGAAAAGTACATCAATTTAATGTCTTTTCGTGCAATTCTTTTGTGCAATATGGTATTGCTGACTTTTTGGAGAATGCAGAGCGCTATGAAAGTTTACCAACATTTTATCAACAAAAGAGAGATTTCTTTCAAAAAGAAATGGAAGGGTCCCCCTTGCAGCCGCTATCTTCGGAAGGGTCTTATTTTCAATTGTATGATTACTCAAAAGTGAGCGATTTACCGGACTTGGATTTTGCGAAATATTTGACAAAGGAAATTGGTGTAGCGGTAATTCCTGTTTCTGCGTTTTATAGTAGTGGTAGAGATGAGCGGGTAGTGCGGTTTTGCTTTGCTAAAAAAGAGGAGACGTTGGCGAGTGCGGGAAAGTTGTTACGGGAGATAGGGTAGGGATTTTTCATTTAAAATTCAAAAGTAGTCTTACTACACCTCCTCAGAACCCGCCATCGCATGTCCACACAACCACCCGCCCGTCCAGGCCGCCTGAAAATTAAATCCACCGGTAACTGCATCAATATTCAACACCTCACCAGCAAAAAATAAATTAGGCAAATTTTTACTTTTAAAACAGGTAACATCCACCTCTTTTAAGTTCACCCCACCAGCCGTTACAAATTCATCCTTAAACGTACTCTTTCCATCTACCTGATATTCCCCTTGCGTTAATTCATGCACCAATTTATTGAATTGCTTTTTTGCCAAATCGATCCATTTGCGATTTTCCTCAATTCCTGCTGCCGTGATAAGTCGCTGCCAAAGCCGACGCGGTAACCCAAACTGCGGATACTTAACCACCAGCCGTGCTGCATTTTCTGACTTGATTGTACGCAAGGCTTCTGCCGCATCATTATAAGTCAGCGCTCCCAACCAGTTTACCTGCAACCCAAACCGATACTCTTTTTTATTTAAGATTCGCGCTCCCCAAGCCGACAACTTTAGAATGCCGGGACCACTCATCCCCCAGTGCGTGATAAGGAGCGGACCACTAGCCTGCAATTGAGTAGATTGTACTTTTACGACCGCATGGGGAACGGAAAGTCCAGCCAGATCGTGGATACGAGGATCTTTGATATTGAAGGTAAATAGAGAAGGGACGGGGGGAACAATGGTATGTCCCAGCTTTTTGAGTAAGTCCCAAATCTTCGGATTACTACCCGTGGCAAGCATGAGTTGATCGGCGGGATAAACCTGGTCAGGCGTGTGAACAATCCATCGTTCAGGATGTGCCGGATCGAGCGAAAAATCCATTACTCTTGTACTTTTAAGAATAGTCACACCTGCCTTTTTTGCTGCATTTGTCAGGCAATCGATTATCGTTTGTGAACTATCTGTAACCGGAAACATACGACCATCAGCCTCTACCTTCGTCTTTACTCCCCGCCCTTCAAACCACGCCACGGTATCTTTACATTGAAACTGATGAAAAGGCCCTAACAATGTTTTTCCTCCACGAGGATAAAACTTCGTCAGCGGCTTTGCTTCAAAGCAAGCGTGCGTAAGATTACATCTGCCCCCACCCGAAACCTTTACTTTCCCAAGCACTGACTTCCCTCGCTCCAGAATAGTCACTGCTGCCAAAGGATTGGCCTCCGCACAAGTAATGGCTGCAAAAAATCCCGCTGCACCGCCACCAATAATGATAATTTGTTTCTTATTACTCAATGAAATGATAAAATTGTATAACCATGATAAGCAAAATACTTACCTCGTAAACTTACAAATAATTTCCAACTGACAACTTATTTTGAGACGATACAACACCCCATCACCAACCCCACCGTCAGCCCACTTTCTCCTTCAACAAATAATAAATCTCCTGCTGCGCACGAATTGACTTTCCCGGTAACTTACGATACGGATTAGACTGTCCCGCATCAATAATCCGAGCCTTCACATTGTCTGCCAATTGAATATCAATAATCTGTCGCAATTCCTGATAGACCTCCTTGTCATAAATAGGAATAGCCACCTCAATACGTCGATCAAGATTTCGAGTCATCCAGTCTGCGGAAGCTGTGTACATGATTTCATCGCCATCGTTACCAAAAATATAAACCCTTGCGTGTTCCAGAAAACGATCTATAATACTAATAATTTCAATATTTTTGTTTACCTCCTCAATATTGGAAGTCATGCAACACATCCCCCGAATAATCAATTGAATTTTTACACCCGCCTTTCCTGCTTCGTGAATTTTTTCGATCATTCCCCAATCCTCCAAGCTATTCATCTTTAGGATCATATAGGCCTCTTTCCCCGCTTTTGCCAATTCAATTTCCTTATCTATCAGTTCAGTAAATTTATCCCGAAGATCAAAAGGTGCGATAAATAAGTGTTTGTTTTTAGGAACAATCAATTTGTTGGTCAATATCGAAAATATCTGATTCACCTCTCCTCCCAATCGCTGATCGCTGGTAAATAAGGCATGGTCACCATAAATGCGAGCGGTTTTTTCATTAAAATTACCAGTACCCAAATAAGTAAAATATCGAATGTCATTAGGTGCGTGAGTTTCGATTAGTAGTAACTTGGTATGTACCTTAATACCGGGATAACTATAGGTAACCTTAGCACCTGCTTTTTCAAGTTTACCACCCCAATAAAGATTGGATGCTTCATCAAACCGCGCTTTTACTTCTACAAAAACCGTGACTTCTTTCCCTTTTTCCAAAGCCCGTAACAATGCAGTAGTAACTGCTGAGCGATTGGCTACCCTGTATAAGGTTATGTAAACTGCTTTTACAGATTCATCGTCAGCAGCATCCATGATCATTTTTGGAACATAGCTGTAGGATTGGTAAGGAAAGTGTAACATCTGATCTCGCTCTGCCATAGCAGTTAGCATACTATCGTGTCGATCAAACGCTGGATGAGGAAGTGGAGGGAAATCTTCATTGTGCAGAGCAGGGTTATCAATTGGGTCAGGAAATCCAAAAAAATCATTAAAATTATGGTATCGCCCTCCGGGAATCAAATCGTATTGGGAGAGTTTGAATATTTTCATTAAGCGATTGAGAATATTTACCGGAAGTGCTCCGTCAAATAAAAAACGGGTAGGTAATCCGGTTTCTCTTTTGCTCAAACTATCCCTAATTTTTTTAATCAAATCTCCATCATATTCGTCAGTTATATACAGCTCTGCATCACGCGAAATTTTGATGGCATAAACACCTGTTACTTTATTATTCGGGAAAAGTGTTTGTACATTATCACGGATAATTTCATCAATAAAGGTGATACACTTCATGTCAGTTGCTTCTGGTATTTCCACAAAGCGAGCTACTTCATCGCTGGGAATGTGAACCAAGCCGAGGGGGTGAGCATCTTCTTCCTCCTGCATCACTACCACAAAATACAATCCCTGATTTTCTAAAAAAGGGAGATCTTTTTTATTATCAATATCCAAACCACTAATAAAACAGGGTTCGGTCTTAGTTTTTAAATGTTCCTGAAAATATTTTTGAGCGAAGGCCCGCTGATTTTCATTGAAATGTTCTGACCGAAGTAAAGCAATACCATGCTGGCGAAGTTCAGGAATTATATTTTGACGAAAGATTTGCCCAAATTGCTCCTGCTGTAATGCGGTCACTTTCTGAATACTCTTTAATTCTTTTTTTGGATTGATCGCAATTAACGCTTTCTGCTCCTTCTTTTTCAATTTTTTAAAACTCCGTAAAGCTGAAACACGAACCCGATAAAATTCATCCAGGTTAGCAGAAAAAATTGCCAAAAATTTTATACGCTCGTATAAGGGCACATTAGGATCAGCAGCTTCCTGTAATACCCGCTCATTAAAAGACAGCCAACTAATATCGCGTTTGATAAAATTATCTTTCGTCATGTTGTTCTTATGTTATTTGGTAGTGAGTAGAAGTGCTACAATACGAAACTTATGATTTGATCGTTACAATGATCAGTCGTAAATATCCATAAATTTATTGGTAAAATAGATCACCGAGGCTAAAAGGGTAAGTATGGTCAGTTGTTCATTGTTTTTATAGAAAAACGCAAACTAGAACTACAATCATTTTTTTCTTAACTTTGAACGACTTCTTGATTAACAAATTTTATCAAAATTATGGCATTACAGGTACTCGAAACGGAACAAAAAGCACTAGAGATCAATCTGGATGACAATATCTACGGTACTTTTGCTGAAATAGGTGCCGGGCAGGAGGTCGCACGCTACTTTTTTCAGGTAGGAGCGGCCGCAGGGACGATTGCTAAAACCATTTCGGCCTACGATAAGGTGTATTCTGACAAAATTTATGGGATTGAAGCTTCAGGGCGATATGTCTGTGAGTCGCGTTTATATAAAATGCTGGACCACGAGTATGATTTGATGATTGAGCGATTGGAAAACCAAAGACCTACGGCTAACTTCTTTGTTTTTGCGGATACCATTTCTGCTATCAATTATACCAAAACCATTAAGGGAGATGGTTGGCTAGGACTGCGTTTTCAGCTTTCGCCAAACGGACAACCCAATGATATAGTGCTCCACGTAAAGATGCTGGATAATGACAATCACCTTCAGCAACAAGCCATCGGCGTACTCGGTGTCAATCTAATCTACGCTTGCTATAATTACCATGAAAATCCAGAAATGCTGATCCAGTCCCTTATGGACGGACTGCATGGTCGGGTAGCGATTGATATGCTTCGAATCACAGGGCCGAATTTTGAAGAAGTGGACAATCGCTGGTTGTGTTTGATGCTGGTGAAGCACGGTCTCAGTAATGTAGCGATGTTTGGTCCTGATGGTAAATCCATTCATGCATCAGAGTTTTTATATAGAAAAAATATTCTCGTTGTACGAGGTAGCTTCCGTCCACCAACTTTAGTCAATGTAGATATGATCCGTTCCAGCCGAGATCAATTTTTTCAGGAGCCGGAAGTGGAAGCAGAAAAATCCTTTGTCTTGACCGAGATTACAATGGACAACCTAAAGTCCGATGGCGAACTAGATGAAAAGGATTTTATGGACCGGGCGGAACTGCTTTGTGCGCTTAACCAAACTGTGGTGATTTCGAATTGCGAAGCACATCATAAACTTGTCCGTTATCTGGCTGATTATAAGCCTGATAACCTCGGACTAGTACTTGGAGTAAGGGAGTTGTTAGAAATGATTAGTGCTAAATATTTTGAAAATAGAGATGGCCGCTTATTGGCTAGCTTTGGCGAATTATTTACCCGTAGGGTACGGATGTATATCTATCCGACTATGCAAGAGGGAAGCGAAGAATTGATGACTGCTAAGAATTTACCTGTTCCAGAAGGCATTAAATTTTTATACCAACACCTTTTAGATAGTAAGCATATCGTAGACATTGAAGGGTTTGAAAAAGAACATTTACATATCTTTTCTAGAGAAGTATTACGGATGTTAAAAATCAACGAGGAAGATTGGGAGCAGCTGGTTCCCACCCGTGTGGCAAGCTTGATTAAAGAAAATTGCTTATTTGATTTCCCTTATAAACAAAAAGAGTTTGAATACTAAAAATATCGAGTGGCGATTAGTGAAAACAATAGGGATTTGCTATTTGTTATTAACCTGTTTCGCATGCAACACCAATCCACCCGCTACACAAGAATCTATTCCTCCACAACTGGTCAACCAACCTATTGAGCCTATGCACTCAGAAGATAAAAAAACTGTTGCTCCGGTTACTGAACTGGACTCTACGATTACTACGTCGCATCTCATGGGAAAATTTGATCCTTTAAAAGACGAACATTTTGTAGAAATTGAAATTAAATACGCTGATCGTTCCGGGCAGTTTTTGCATCGGGAAACTTATGCATCATTTATCAATATGCACAACGCCGCTAAAAAAGAAGGCATTGACCTTATCATCAAATCGGCTACCCGTAATTTCACGGCACAAAAAAATATCTGGGAAGGAAAATGGAATGGTAAACGATTGCTGGAAGGAAACAAAAACGCGGCAAAAGTATATCCTATTGAAAAAGAACGGGCTTTAAAAATACTAGAGTACAGCTCAATGCCCGGCACGTCTCGCCACCACTGGGGAACGGATATTGACCTGAACGCATTTGTCAATAGTTATTTTGAAAAAGGAAAAGGAAAAAAAGAATACGATTGGCTGGTGAAGCATGCAGGAGACTACGGATTTTGTCAACCCTACACCCCCAAAGGCGTAGATCGCCCTGATGGATATAACGAAGAAAAATGGCACTGGTCTTTTTTACCATTAGCAAAAAGGTTATCAGATCAATACAAATTACGATTAAAAAATCAAGATATATCCGGTTTTGACGGTGCAAAGACGGCCGTAGAAATTAATATCGTAAAAAAATACGTGTTGGGAATTAATCAGGAATGCTTGTAGTCCGCTGTTCTTTTGCCGCTCTCATCGGAATACCAATACACTGTTTTTCCATGTAGTCCATCATCCGTTCAATTAGTGCTTTTGTATCTTCATCTACGTGCTCAAGATCTTTCTTAAATACCTTATTGATCGCATGAGACTTGACTGCCTTGATGGCTGCCGGAACATTTTTCATGGCCTTGGCAATCTGCCGCTGCCGATGTAATTCAATAAAACCATTAATTTTACTAGTCAATAATTGGCGTCCTTTCACTACCTCATTTTGTCGGAAGCTTAGATTCTCTTTTGCCAGATTACGCAAGTCTTCAATCTCAATATATTTAACATTGAATTCATTGACTACTTCCCGATCAATATTATTTGGAATGGCTAAATCGATAAGGAGTTTAGTATCCATCTCACCATTGAGTAGTTTTTTATACAACTCAGAATTGACCAATGCTTCGGTAGCACCAGTGCAAATAATCATCACATCGAATCCTTCCCGATAATCAGGTAGTTGTTTTAAGGACACAGCTTGCCCTGAAATCAATGAGGCTAATTGTTCCGCACGTTTGAGGCTACGGTTGAAGATGGTAACGTTTTTAAACTCATGCTTTCGCAAAAATTTAGTAACGAGAGTATTCGTCTGTCCTGCACCGATCAATACGATACGGGCATTACGAGATACTTTTTGATGTAGTAATTTTTGGATCGCGAGAGAAACGATTGAAATAGGCTTTTCGCCAATTCTTGTTCGCGCGTAAATTTCCTTGGCCCCTTCTACAGCGGCACGCATCGCTACACGGATGTGATCGCCCGTCAATTTCCAATCCCTACATTGCTGATATCCTTGTCGCAATTGGCGTAAAATTTCCCGCTCTCCTACAACCAGCGAATCCATCGAAGCGGCTACTTCAAACAAGTGGTTGAGGGCATTACGTCCTTCCAAACAGACCACTTTATCTAAGCTAGCGATTTCAATTTTAGGATTAACATGAGTAAAAAGGGAAGTGATAAACGGAGTGTCTATTTTCTGATCAGTATAAAAAAAGTAGGTAACACGATTGCAGGTAGAGAGGTAGACTAATTCTTCGATTTGGGCATGTTCTTTCAACTGCTTTAGTTGCATCGGTAATTCAGTATCCTCACCTGCAAACGCATAAGCCCCCAGCGTGTTGAGCTTGGCAGTATGATGCGTAACCGTAAGAATTTTGTAGCCCTGAATCATTATTTGGTATTGGAAATAACTTAGGAATAGTGATTTTAAAGATAAAACTTAGTCTCGTAATCAATATTCCTGTGTAAGTGAATATATTATTTTATCCAAATACTCTTGCAAAAATAGAGGTTAGGTATTGATTTTTTGTCATAATACTGTGAAGTTGTACCTAACTGCTATCTCTCGCGGACAGTATCTGTGGTTTTTGGTGAAAACCTGATCACTATTTGATGACCACCTTCTCTGCTGCGTTCACAAAAAGCGTATTTCCCAGCTTTTCAAACCCATCAAAGACCGTGATTCCCAGTGATTTGACGGACTCTCCCTGAAAACCCGTGATAATCAGATCTGCGTCCTTTGATTTCTCATTGATTACGGATTGTGGGTTGGTGTTGTCTTTTTGGCTAATAAACTCAATGTTATTCTGGGAAATAGGTAAATGGCCGTCCTTGATGAGGTTAAAAAGGTTTTCTCGTTCTACCTCCAGCGATTCCTCCGGATAAACAGCAAAGATCTTTATACAACCATTCTTCCAATCATTATGCCCAATTATAATATATCCCAGCAAAATCATCAAATTAGCGTTTTTATAATCCGATGTACTAATCCAGATATGAATTTCTTTTCTAAACCCAAAACCCCGCTCTGAACTAGCGAGGACCACGACGTCAAAGTCTATAGATCGGACCAACCCAAAATTATCAATCATTGCTTCAAGGTCTTTTGGCTGATATTTAGAGTACTCAAATAACATCAAATTATTGTCCGTACCCGAAATACCAGGCAACTGAATGGCTTGCGCAATGGCCGAGGTATAGGAAGGACTGATGAGTGTATCAATATAAATTTTACTGTTGGAATTTTCCGCCATTTTGATCAGCCGAGCTTTTGCCGCACGTGCTTCCTTGTTGGTGGCGCGGGAGAGATAACCTTTTATTTTATGTAAATAAGTTCCAAATCCATACTTTTGCGAAATCCAACGCAACAAATCAAAGGCTGCAAACCGATCAAAGGAATGCTCTGAAATACAAATCACCGAAGGTCGCCAACTAGCCGTTTGTTCCTTATCTGATTTTTGTAAAAACACCTGCAATTGCCGACTCATCTGAAAAATAGCACCCTGAAAAATCAATGCTAGATTATTCTTTTCAGGATTATAATGACTTACTAAAAAATAAAACAATCCGATGCCTAAAATGGCAAACAGCGCATAAAATGCATTCATAAAAAAGATCAACCCAATACAGGCTATTGCACCAAATAAGGAAATATACCATCGAGATTTAAACGTAGGACGATACGAAGGATCAGCGGCGAAATGTTGTAAAAAGGAAATCAAACATAATGCGCCATAAGTAACCATGAAAAACATAGAGATAATTTCGGCTACTACATCCAATTGGCCGATAGCCACAAAAACCAATGCAATCAAGATCGTTACGACAGTGGCATTGAAGGGTTCGTCTGCTTTCCCTTTTCCTTGAGATAGCCAATCATTGATACCTGCCGAAGGTAAAATATGATCCCTCGCAATTGCTTGTAACGTACGGGGCGCCACCATTAGCGAACCTAGCGCAGAGGAAATAGTCGCCGCAGCTAACCCCAGTGGAATCAACCACCATCCTTGCCAGGCAATATCCGCCATGACCAGTTTATTCGTATTGGCCAAATCAAGCGGACTGGCAGAGATTGCCATCTTCCACGCAATCAAAAAGTAAATCACCATTCCCACAAGCGTCCCAGCCAACGTCCCCATTGGAATCGAACGGCTCGGATTTTTTAAATCGCCAGACAACCCTACTCCCGCTGTCATTCCGGTAAAAGCTGGAAAGATAATCGCAAAAACGGTGAAAAACCCCAACGCTACAGGTAGCTCATTTCTGCTAGAAATAGGGTCATTCTGAGCCGTAGTTGTGGAGGTGACAATGCTGTCTATCGGAATAATATCTGAAATGTTTGCTTCGTCCCCAGAGAAATTTTGTACACTTGCAAAAGGGTCAAGGGTATGTGTTTGACTATATTCTGTTTGTCCAAAGAAAAAAGCTAACAGTGCGAGGAAAAGGGTAAAGACAACGACATAAAGTGCTTTGACACCCAAATCTGCTCCTTTGTATAGCATCATTCCCGTCAAGATAAATAGTGCAGGAATACTAATCGTTTGTTTTTTATTTAGCAACCATAACACCCACGGTTGTAGCTGGTCGCCATACGTTAGCGTAAGGTACTCAAACAGAGAGGCAAATGCCTCGGCAAAGGCAATCACATAAAAAGCCACACTAATCGCCTGCGAAAAATATAAGGCAATTCCAATTGAAGAACCAATAACCAACCCAAATGACCGAGAGATAATATAATACTCACCTCCTCCTTCTACTTTCTGATTCGTAGCAATTTCAGCAATCGCCATCGCAGTAGGGATCGTCACCGCATGGCCGATCAGGATGATGGCAAAGGTACCCAGCAGACCAATTTGACCTACGGCAAACCCAAAACGAAGAAACATAACGGCCCCCAATACCGTAGAGATAGCAGTAAAAAATACGGGCGCCGTACCAAATTTTTTGAGATGTTGCTCCATGTTCTATTAACCAATCATTTTTAATACGGCGCAAATGTAGCCAATTGTAGGATGCGCGAACACCAATTATGGTAAAATACCGCTATTTTTGCAGCGCTTTGTTAATGGAACTAAAATTACTGTTTAAATCAACCTAATATGTACAGAACACACAACTGCGGAGAATTGAGAATGGATCATGTCGGTCAAACAATCACCCTCAGTGGCTGGCTTCAAGCTAGTCGAGACTTTGGCGGACTGACTTTTATCGACTTGCGAGACCGCTACGGTATCACGCAGTTGGTGTTTAACATGGAAGATGACGAGGCACTTTGCGCGCAAGCACGTAAACTGGGCCGAGAATTTGTTCTGAAGATTAGCGGCAAAGTGCGCGAGCGGACTAATAAAAACCCAAATCGTCCAACTGGGAATATAGAAATAGAAGTAACGGAAATGGAAGTCCTCAATGCTTCTAAAACGCCACCGTTTACGATAGAAGAAGATACAGACGGTGGAGAAGATATACGGATGAAATATCGCTACCTAGACTTGCGTCGAAATAAAGTACAGCAGAATATTATCTTTCGTAGTCAGTTGGCTATTGAAACTCGAAAGTATCTTTCTGGTGAAGATTTTATTGAAGTAGAAACACCTGTGCTGATTAAGAGTACGCCGGAAGGCGCGCGTGATTTTGTAGTGCCTAGTCGAATGAACATGGGACAGTTTTATGCACTGCCACAATCACCACAAACCTTTAAGCAAATTTTGATGGTGGCCGGTTTTGATAAATATTTTCAAATAGTAAAATGCTTCCGCGATGAAGATTTACGAGCAGATCGTCAGCCTGAATTTACGCAGATTGACTGCGAGATGTCTTTCGTTACCCAAGAAGATATTCTCAATACGTTTGAAGGATTGACTAAGCATTTATTTAAAGTAACGATTGATAAAGAATTGCCTGATTTTCCAAGAATGTCTTACGATGAAGCGTTGCGTCGTTATGGTTCTGATAAGCCAGATATTCGATTTGATATGGAGTTTACTGAATTGAATGAGGTCGCTCAAAATAAAGGATTTTCAGTTTTTGATAATGCGGAGTTAGTAGTTGGAATTTGTGCCACAGGACAAGCAGATAATTATTCTAATAAAGACATCAAAGGGCTGACGGAGTGGATGCAGCGTCCACAAATTGGCGCTAAAGGATTGGTAAATGTAAAAGTAAATGCAGATGGTAGTTTTAAATCTTCCGTAGGTAAATTCTTTAATGATGAAGATCTAAAAGCATGGGCAGAAAAAATGCAGGCAAAGCCTGGTGATCTATTACTA